>Ga0247611_10001013_pt1 | contig 52716 bp, 54 predicted proteins | sample 177DNAGHGhighgp2_FD_192422 | JGI IMG/M metagenome (GOLD analysis project Ga0247611, IMG submission 192422) | Sheep rumen microbial communities from Palmerston North, Manawatu-Wanganui, New Zealand - 1770 DNA GHGhigh gp2 | ecosystem: Host-associated > Mammals > Digestive system > Stomach > Rumen... | reverse complement strand
AAGGTCAATCTTCAGAACAATGCTTTTAGTCTTTCTAGTCTTTCTAAAAAGGTTAAAGAGATTGTTGCAATTGCATATATCGATAAAGATACAGGCGAAATCGTTCCTGTTCCATACGTTAGATTTGTTGATGCAATGAGAATTAACAAATTTGTTAATGGAGATGTTTATGTTGAATATAAGGAAGCAATTCCATATTTAGGCATTGGCGAAAATAAATATGAATATCGTTATTCTCCAGAATTAAACGACGATGGAACAAGAGAACTTATAACATCAAAAGATATTGATATGAATACTTTTGGTATTGACGACAATATGTGCGTTAAGATTACCGAATATATCAAAGGCGAATTATCCGAAGGAACTATGTCAGAATTAGGCAATATGCACGTTACTAGAGCAATGCAATTCTTTGCTGATATAAATATCACAAAAAGCCAATTAAGACAAACGGTAGTTCAAAAACAATATAGAATCGGAGATTAAAAATGGGAATAAGAACACATTTTCAACACTACGATCTTACATTTTCTAAAAAACTTAGAACTTTAGAGATTTCTAAGTTTTTAGGTGTCGATTTTAATCCTTCACAGCTCCAAGTCGCAGATAATCACGCTGTTGATATGGAGAACATTTTATACAAAAACAAGGTTAACCAAAAGAGAAACGGCTGGGAGCAAATCGCTCTTGTCGAACCGTATACATATCACGTTAGAAACGAAGATGGAACGGTTACTTCCAAAATAAATACTGTAAGTTTCAATGCTTTTTGGGAATTCGAAGATAGTGTGGGCAAAACACACTGTATTGCTCACATTGGACATCTTCTCTACAAAGTAACGAGAATAGGCAAAAATGTAACTTTTTTGGATTTTCATTTAGAACCTATTGTTGAAACAGTTGTTCAAGGGAATAATACTTACCATTTTGCAGTCGAATTAGAAGATTACAAATCATTTGCAAGAAGTGGATATGACAAATTGTTTATTTTTGGTGGCAATAAGTATCTTGTTCTAAAAGTTGTTAGCGATAACTATGTTATTGAAGAAGTAGAAGATAATGAAGAAACATATGTTCCAGTAACCACAATCGGTATTACCGAAGCAGACAGCAATGTCAATGATATTCAAGTCCTTGATGATGTCAATCTATTAACACAATGGAGAAAAAACAAATGTGTTAGTGGAACATACATCGATGATGGTGTCTCTTTAAGAACAACTAGATATACAGATTATCAACTTGATTCAAGTGTAAAACCAAAAAAACCAACAGATATTAACAACATTAAAATAGTTATTTCTTCACTAAAGGAGATTGAATAATATGGCTGGCGCAACACAAAACATTACTACTGGTTCAATATCTAGCAATCCACATAGTTATTCTGTCTATGATGAAAACGCTAATGAAAACAAAACTTATACACATTTTAAGACTGACGGCTTAAGTGGAAGAACTGTTATTATAAGTCCTACAGATTATTATTCAAACAGTGGCAACGATTTAGTTCTGCCTAGTGGAATAGCTCCTACAAAAATAAGGGTTTATATTGGTGGAATTTTATTTAAGAGTGGTGTTTTTTACACTTTACCTAGTGGTAGTTCTTCTTATGATCTACCAGTAACAAGTTATTGGGGCGGTTTTAGGTTTGGTGTGAGAAATAATGCAACTGATTGTTGGTCAATGCAAATACCTCTATCAGGAACAGGAAAACAAAATATTACAGCTAAAAGTTATTCAGGAGATCATAGCGGAGTTTTAGGTAGAGTTGACTGGGGTTCTGAAGCCGAAATTACTTTTTCTTCTTCACAAACAGTTAATGTAAAAGTAGAAATTGATGTGATTTATCGTTATAAAATGACAGCATATCCAAATAGCGTTTCTGAAGGTAGCAAAACAGAATCATATAACATAGGTTCATTTACTGTATATAACTTTGTTTTAGATAATTTATCTCTTAATACTTCAAACGTTAAAACAAAGTTCTATAAAAATGAAACATTTACATATTCAGGATTAGTTGTAACCGCTAATTATAAATATCACAGTTCTTGCGGTGGTATTGATGCTTATTCTACTGCCGTAACTGCCTATACTGTAACAGCTCCAACAATGACATCTGGTGGAACAAAAACAGTTAAGGTAAGGTTTGGTGGCGTGTCTAATTCATATTCAATAACTGTATACACTGTCCAAAGTCATACTCACCCAGTAATATCATCGTTGCGAAGCGACAACAATTTTAGAATAGGTGAAAGCACTTATACTATTTCAAAATCTTCGATTACTTACAATGGGACTGCGAGTGGATATTCAACTACCTCAGAAAATCTTGATGTATCCGTTAGTGGTTTTACAACAGCAACTACTGGTTCGAAAACAATTTCTTATTCAGTGACTGCAACGAGAACAGGCGACACTTATACTTGGACATACCCAATTTATGTTTATGATTTATCATTTATATCAATAAATTATGAAAATTGCACAAGAGCATTTTTCTGTAATGAAACATTTAATTACAATGGTCTTGTTACTATTGCCCATTATGGGGATAATGATGAAGCAGGAACAGAAACAGTTACACAATCAAGTGTTTCTACATTACCTACGACCGTCGGAGAACATACAATTACAGTTAGTTATAAAGGCAAAACAGCCACTTATAGTGTTGTTAGAAAGGGTATTACTAATTTTGATGTAGATATTCCTGACGAGAAAAAAAGAGTTTCTAAAAACACAATTTATACAAAAACAGGAATTACACCAAAAGTTAAAAGATTATCTTATGACACAACAAATAACGTAAAAGTCCAAGATTCAGTTTATAATTCGTTTAATGGAACTTGGGGTATTGGAACAAGCTCAAACAATGTGGAGACTGTTGATACATCTGTTGCTGGAAGTAAAAACGTGACTTTTTATGCAGAAGAAAATGGTCAAACAATTACTGTAACAAAGCAAAATGCTTTATTTGTTTATGAACATAGGAGTCTTGAAGTTAGTGGTATTTCTAGTCCTGTTATTGTTTATGTCGCAGATCAATTCACTACTGCTAAATTTAACACGACATTTATTCCTGAATTAGCGAACATCGTTGTTAAGGCAGTCACTAACGACAATCAAAAAGAAACATTAACAAGAGGCGCTTCGGCAAATGGATATAGATTTGAACCTGCATTAGATTCTAATTTATCTTTAGGCAATAATACAATTAAAATTGTCGATACAGATGATGAAAATGTTGAAACATCGTTTGTAGTTCAAGTATTAGTTAACGAAATCAATTACGACGGTGAATTTACTGTTACAGGTGGTTTAACCCAAACATATGTTAGTGTTGGAGAAACTATTGATATTTCGAATATTAAAGTTTATGCAACTATGTTAGATGGCACAGTTCAAGAAGTATCATTCTCTGCATTTATTGAAGGAAGAGAAACTTTAGAATTAACAAATCAAGATACAGTTGGCAGTTCTTATACAATCAAAATTAAAGTTGGTAATAAAGTATTAGATAGAACATTTTCTATTACATTAAATGGTATATCGTCAATTGAGAATGTTACAGCAAGTAAAGGCACAACTACTGCTAAAGCATATGATGTTGGAGAAGTATTTGACCCTGATACAGTCTCATACGAAATACATTATGTCGATGGAAGTATTCTTTACGATCAAAAAGGGCAACTTACTGATTACCGTGTTTTGCCATTCGAATATAGCGAAGGAGACGATAATGGTTCTCCAAAATCTATTGCATTAAATTTTAATGTGAGAGGTTTTACTGTTACTCTAAACGTTTATGTAAAAAGAGCAAGTTCACTTGCATTTGTTAAAGCAAACAATACAACCCCAGTTTATCAAATTGGTGATGCACTTAATTTATCATCAAATGGTATAACTATTAAAAAAACATACAACAATGGTGACGAGGTCATCGTGCCACAATCAGATTGCACCTTTGAATTCAAAGACAATTCATCTTCGGTAATTACTGGATGTTCTGTATCATATTTGGCTCCTAGAGCAGATAGAACAAATGCTTTTGTCTCCGTTAAAGCAAGCCAAAGCGTTTATAGTGGCAGTGCTACTTTAACAGCCAGTAGCATTTCAATCAAAGTTCTTGCATTAAAAGAAGTTAAATTGCTTGATGAAAACTTAAATGAAATAACAGAAATTGTAGTTAACAGTGGAGAAACACTTGGTCAATACATTATTGGATGTTACGTCAGTGCTAAATTGAATGACTCAACAATACTTGAATCAGTTGAAATTACCTCTTCATTTACAGGTTGTTCGCGTTCGTTTAACGATCCAATTATTTCATCTTCTCCTATTCAAGCGACAATTACTTATACATATGGAGTAGACCAAAAGAGTGCGTTATTTGTAATTAACAATCACTATTTAGATGATATTTCTTCAAATATTGATAGTGTATTAGAAGAGAATTACTATGTTGGCGATGAATTAAATCTTGACGATTTAGTAGTTAACAAAATAATTGTTTCTTCCGATAGCGAAGATACTGATTATCCAGAAACAACTGTAATTTATTTCAACACAAACGGTGAAGACGGTTATTCTTTATCTCTTAATGGTCAAATTATTAACAAAGACGGATACGTTTTCTCAAGCGCAGGAACATATGTATTAAACATTTCTTATCGTGGCAAAAACATTACACGCAACCTTGTTGTCAATACAGTTGTTTTAACTCAGGTTGAACCACTTATTGATAATACATTCAAACCATTTACTAATTACTATGATGATCAATATCTATCTCTTAATGGATTGACAGTTAGACTTACTTATAACAATGGATTCACCAAAGTTATTTCTTATACATTAGTAGACATTTTAGATGAAAATGGAGATCCATTTAATAAAACACAACAGTTATTATCAACATCTCATAACGGTAAAACTTTATATGTCTCATATAACGAAAACGGAACGACACTTAATCCTGTTGCAATCCCAAGTAATAACGGTGTATTAGTAGTTACGCCAAAAGCATTGACTTCTATTACTGTTGAGCATCTGCCAACCAAATCTGAATTTACTTATGGCGACACATTCTCGCTTAGTGGATTGCTCGTTAGAGCGAACTTTAACAATGGAAATAGCGAAACCCCTATATTCACTGATTTAACTATTACAGGTGTTTCTTCTGGTCACGTATTTAATCCAACAGATGATTCTACGTTTGGTTCAATTACACTTACAGTCAGTTATACATACGCAAATGTTACAAAGACTACAACATTTAATGTTTCTTTAGTTAAACCTAAAATTGGTTATTTAATAACAAATGCCTCTACGGATGCAGTTAGGAAGAATTATCAAGATGGAGATATTTTTACTATGACTGGTCTTGTAATCACTGCGGTTATGACTAATGGTTGGACTACTGAAGTAAGTGAATATAGTTCAAACGCGTCAACTGCATTAAATCTTGACAGCAACAGTCATATTCAAATGACAGGCAATTATGGTTATAAAGAAATTATTATCGAAGGTGTTAACCCTTATGACAACACTGATAGAGCAACAGTTTCATATATGGTTGACGTAGAAACAAGTGGTGCAATTGTTAGTGCAATTTTAGTCTTAGATAATAGTGTGGACTATAAGAACTATTATGTAGGTGATAGATATAACGCAAAGGGTGTCACTTGGCACGTCACAGACATTGATGGCAATGTTTTCACTAGTGCAGTCTTTACAACTTCGTTGCCTATTGGAACATTATTAAGATCGGCACGAAGAATGACAGTTCAAGTCACATATTCAAATGGCGCATTTAGCAAATCTGAAACTTATGAAATTGTTATTAACCTTTCACAAACAGTTTCTTTAACCGAAACTAATGGTTATCAAATTGCCATTGGTGATATTAACGGTAATTTATTTACAGAAATAACACACGAAGAAGCAGTTATTAAGTTAGGAAAACAATATGATAGTAATGGCAAACTTAATAGTGAGTATTATCCAATCTTCCACGAAGATTTAGTTTCTCCTGATGATAACGAATTAGTAGGACACGAAAACACATATGGATATAACGTTTATACAGGCGTTGATTTTATTCACGACTGTATTGGTTATATGGATATGGGATTAAACGCAGAAGATGGCACAGTCATTAGAAAAGCACACGTCGTGCTATTCAATGATCCTCTTAACCCAATTGACGGACAAGGAAACATTGAAGTTAAATTCCCTCATTATGTTCAAGGTTATGCGGATAAAATCAACAAATGCCGTTTTGGTATTGTTTATAACAATAGATTATTTGTAAGCGGGAACCCTGATTACAAAAACTGCGACTGGCACAGTTGTGAAGTCAATATATCTCAAGTTAAAGATTATAATGATAAATCAATTAAAGATTACACTTACTTCTCCGATTTAGATTATTGCTATTATGGCGACGGTGATACTGCGATTGTTGGCTATGACACTTATAGAGACGGCGATTTAATCGTTGTCAAAGAAGGCAGCAAACATCAAGCAACGTTATATAGAAGATCGGCAAAACTCACAGTTGCAACGAGTGCTGATGGCACAACTCTTGCTGATGGTCTTGGAGAATTATCTTTCCCAATGTATGACATTAACAACAATGGTGGTATTGGTGGACTTTCATACAGAAGTATCACAAACTTTGTTGGTGAAACAATTGTCTTAACAAAGAATGGTCTTAAAGCAATCACAAACAAAGATGATGTTTACAATACTGCAAAATATACATTTGATGTATCTACATTTATTAACGATAAAATCAAAGAAGAAGAACTCAAAAATGCTTTCTTATATGTTTATAAGGAAATGCTATTGCTTAAAACTGTAAGAGGCGTATATGTCGGATTCTATTCATTGAGAAATGAAAATAATGAATATGAATGGTATTTCTTAAATAACATAAAAGCAGATATGTTCTTTGAATATGAAGATGAACTCTATTTTGCAAACAACGATGGAGAAATATATCGTTTTTCAGAAAAACTTAAAGATTATAAAGACAAGAGCAGAACATTTATCGGTGTTGGTGGTGCAACTCTAGTTGTTGATGATGAACACGATAAATTGATTGCAAGCAGCAACTATCAAAGTCAAATTAAAGAAGGCAAACCATTCTATTTGGTTACTTCTACAAATATTACTGGTGTTAATAGAACTACACAAGTCTATGCAAATCTTGGTTCTTTTGTTAACAAAAATCATAAAGAAAACATAATTATCAATGGTGGAGTATTTGACCAAACAGCATACGTTGGTTTAATGGACGCAAATACAAACACATTTGAAATTAAACTCTTTAATGCCGACGGTAGCGAAAACGAAAGTGGACTATTAGAAGTGCGCGATTTATTCTACGACGGCAGAGAAGTGTATGTTGATCAACTAATTGGAAACAATTATCAATTAACTATCTATAAAAAATATTTCTTGAAGAAATATAATAGTGGTAGTGATATTTATCAACTCGTTGATGAAGAAGGAAATATTGCAAATTTATTAGGTATTAACACAATAAGAATGTCCTTCTTAGTAAACGATTTGGCTATTACATATATCACTGACATTGAAGACTACGGAACAAGTGGTGCAAAACAATTCTCTTTATTAGGAGACCACGGTAAAAAACTAGACCTTATTCGTTACAATAACGAAATAGGTTCGTATAGTGGAGTAATCACTGATGAAGAAAATGTCAAAGCATACTTTGTAACATCGCCTTATGCGTTAGGATCACTTGTCTTAACCAAAACAATTTGGCAATGGATAATCGCCAATGATACTCAACTAGCAAGTTATATGGACGTTGGATACCTATCCAGTAGAAAACAAGGCGATTATGACGTCGTAGTTAAATCATCACAGGGAACAAGACAACTTAATTTTGAAGGATTCAATTTTGAAAAAATCCAGTTCACTAGTGATAAATTACCACACGTTTATTCAAAAAGTAGAACAGTGGCAAACATAAACTTTATTAGATTCTTGTTTAAGAACGATAAAGATAGCAATATGGTTCTTACAACATTAAATGTTGTTTATTCAGTAGCAGACTTTACGAAGGGAGTAAAATAATATGGCAGACAGAACAGAACAAGAAGCTCACGAACTAGAGCAACTTCAAAAAAATTCGCCATTTGCATTGCCTGACAATGCCGCAGCAAGTGGTTGGACAACCGCACAGATTAAAGAAAAATTCTATGCTGGTCTTTTCTACTTATATAAGTTATTTAAGGAACTTAGAGTAAGTAATGATTCATTTACCGAAGATGTCGCAGGACAAATTGTAAATATTGAAGCAGAAGTTAGGGCGGTATTAGAAAACCTAACTGCTGAATTTGATATTGATGGAAATGCAATTATTTCTACTTATGCAAAAATAGCAAATATTACAAATGGTTCTATTGCTGCATTAAAATACATTAAAGAAAATGGAACTACCGAAAATATTCGCAAAATTGCAGATGATTTAACTGAGTTCGTAACTCAATTTAGTTCATATTTCAACAACGATAAAGCAAAGAAAGCTGAAATTGCTGATCGTGCCGAACTAGATGGTGCAGGTAAAAACATTTTTGAAACTTACGCAACAAAAACTGCCTTACAAAATCTCACTTCCACAGTTAACAATCTATTGAATGGAACAACAGTTGTTGCTAAAGCATTAAAAGATAGTGAAGGAAATCCTATCAATACAACATACGTAAAGAAAGTCAACATTGTAAACGCCTTAGATGACACGTCTACTGATAAACCTTTAAGTGCTAATCAAGGAAAAGTGTTAAAAGGTTTAATCGATGGAATCACTGCGATTTTACAAAGTAATGATACTGATTTAGATACAGTCCAAGAAATTGTTACTTATATTAAGAACAATAAAACTCTTATTGAAAATATTACAAGTTCTAAAGTCAATGTGGCTGATATCGTTGATAATGTGACATCTCAAATATCCAACAAGCCATTATCTGCAAATCAAGGTTACATCCTTGCAGGTTTAATCGAAGCATTAACCACAGTAGTCGGAACAAAAGCAAACTCTGCTGATGTATATCCAAAATCTACAATTGATGCTTGGATTGCAGGCATTGTTCTTGCTGCACTCGATGACGAATTAGACGAAGAAAGTCACGCGGCAATCGAAAACCAAGCAGTTGCTAAAGAAGTAAACAAAAAAGCAAACAAAGATGGTAATTACCCAACATTAACAAGCGGACAAGCACTTTCTATTTATAGTGATAGAGAAATTAGTGATGCTGACCAATCTTGTCCACCAATCACAATCGGAACTGCTGGAGGTAATGCCAAAATCCAAAATGGATACCAAAAATTAGAAGAAATTAGAGGTAATACTGTTAAGTTTAATCAGTTGTTTAGGACTGTAAATATGGTAAATCCAGTCACTACTAATTATGGAATTACATATCAAAGAAACGCCACAACTGGTGTTTGCACATTTAGTGGAACATCTACATCTGAAAGTAATAATCAGATTTCACTTATTGCATATAATGTTCAAGCAGATATAATTAGTTCACATAAATTTTTATTAAAATGGAACTTAATAGGAATAAAACCAGCAATAAGTGAAGCAAGCACTAATTTGTTATATGGTAATAATGAAGGCGATATTGGAACAGATGTTGTTTTTAATGGAACCGTTAGAACTAACACATACGCTCAAATTTTTATTAAAGCAGGCGCAACTGTTAATTTCTCTATTCAACCACAAATATTTGACCTTACTGAATTATTTGGTGCTGGTAATGAACCTACAATTGAAAATATTGCTGAATTGTATAACTTGTATCCATTACCACATTACGAATATAATGCAGGACAATTATTAAGTAGCAAAAGTAGTGCTTTAGAAAGTATTGGAATGAACCAATTTGATGGAGAAATTGAAGGTAATAGTATTGATTCTACTACTGGGCAAAATATAAATAGTTCTGATTCTTTTAGAAGTAAAAATTATATAGAAGTTATACAAGGTGAAAAGTATTCATTTAGTTATGGAACTTTCTTGAATGGAACTGCTGGTTATATTTTCAAATATGATGGAAACAAAAACTTTATAGAAAGAGAATCGTTTAGTTCAAGGGGGTTTCCATATAACAACATTTCAATTGGTGAAAACACAAGATATGTTAGATTGGCATTCTATAAGAATGGTAGTGGCTGGGGAACAAATCCACCTACACAAGAACAAGCACAAATTATGCTTTGTTTATATCACGATACCGAAAACGTTCCTTATAAACCATACGAAAAACAAACTGTCAATCTTCCAAACATCGAATTAAGAAGTGCTGGTAGTGTTTATGATGTTATTTATAGTAGTGGAAATGGTAAAAGAAGAGTTTGGTTAGTAAAATTAACAGATTTATCTTGGAATTATGCTGCAGGTTCAGGAACTTTTGCAAACACATTTAGAGGAACATTACCGACTGGAAAAAATGGAAAGTATCCTTCAGCTTATTCTGCAAAAGCAAATCTTATCTGTAACGCCTATAAAACTGTTTCTTTACAAAGCAATGAATATCAAGGTGGAACTGATAAAACTATATGTTTACGTGGTAACACAACTATTCAAATCCAAGATTCTCAATATAATGGAGATTTACAAGCATTCTTAAATGCAAACGCCAACACTTATATTCAATACGAACTTGAAACAGAAGAAGATATTACAAGCGACCCATTTACCGAACTTGTTAAAGTGGATAATTACGGAACATTAAAGTTTGTATCTTCTCAAACAATTCAAGTTCCACAAGCATATTTCATAAGATATACTGTTTCTTTAACTGAATGGTTAGATAGTGCTTATGCCTACACAGATGGAAAACCAAGTAATTTAGCATTAAAAAGTTATGTTGATACCGCTATTGCTCAAATACCTACTGGCGACTTTGGTTTCCCACTAATTACTGCTCCATCTTCAACAAGTTTAAGTGCTGATGAAATTACAAGCATTACAAGTGGTTGTGTTGTAAATGGAACTTTCTTAGGAATTGCTAATCCAGTATTCTTCAAAGCAGTTGAGATATGGGGAATATACTTTGGTTTAGTCATTGGTGTTGTTGAAAACAATAGACAACCACTTATTCAAAGTTATCAAATACAAAATGGAACTATTGCTTTAAGAGCAGATACACAACAAGTATTAGATATTCACAATGTTAATTCTGTTAATGGGAAAAACATTCCAGCCTACCCTTCTTCAACTGGCACTTTCGTTCTTAAATGTGTTGATGGAACATTAAAATGGGTAGCAGAGTAAAGGAGAATTATTATGATTATTAAATTAGACAAAGGCAATTACTATTTAGTTAAAAGTGATACTAACAAACATATTCGTATTAAAGGCGATAAAAATGTTTATAGTGAAGCAACTGAATTAAAGGATCATCCACGAAAATACGAAGAAGTAGAGGACGAGTAATCGTTCTCTTTTCTTTTCACTTTTTCTCAATTTTTCTCATAATTCTCCAGAATGTTGAAAAGGCGGATATTATATTTAATAATATCTTCAGCGAAGAGGAGAATAAAAAATGAAAAACATATCGAATTACACTTTGAACGAAATCAAGGAACTTTTAATTGACATTCCTTATGACATTGTTGAAATCGTCTATGGATATTATCACAGAAACAAAACAAGAACAGTAGAAGCATACGCAAGAAGCGTTGGCATAAGCGTAGCAACATTATATAGATACAAAAATTTAGTTGAAAACTCATTTAGAAGACACCAAAGATAAGGTGTTTTTTTATCATTTATTTTCATAAATTCTCAAGTTTCCAAATGGAAAAATTTGAGAATCTTTTTATTTTATAATTTAGGCAGAAAAGAGGATATAGATATGCCATATGATCAATTTGGAAACTTTACACCTTATCCACAACAAAGGCAGCCACAGAATGTATATGCTTTCGTAAATGGATTAGAAGGTGCGAAATCTTATCAAGTTCCAGCGAATCAAACTGTTTTGTTAATGGATAGTGAACAACCAGTTTGTTATATGAAAACTGCAAATGCTTTAGGTCAAGGATCTTTACGCTATTTCAAACTTACAGAAGTTACTGAAGCAGATGTTAGAACTCCAGTAAACTCTCCTTATGTAACTAAAGAAGAGTTTGGAAAATTACTGGAAAGAATAGAGAAGCTCGAACCTAAAAAGGAAGGTGAATAAATATGGGAAATCCTTTTAACGCATTAAACGCAGCAAATCCCTACAATATGAACAACACAGCGAATTTAAGAAACGCTTATCAAATGCTCACACAAAGTAGGAATCCAATGCAAATCTTTCAAAATCTCGCTCAACAAAACCCAAATTTACAACCTGTATTAAATATGCTTAAAGGTGGGGCGAATCCACGCCAAATCTTTATGAGTATGTGTCAACAACGTGGAATTAACCCGAATGAGTTCTTAAAGAATATCACGGGATAAAATTTATAGAAAGGAGAAAAACTATGGACGGAACAGGAATTACTCCAGTTATGCCAGTTGGCGGTGGATATGGTGATGGTTTAGGTTTCGGTGGTTCTGGTTTATGGCTCTTTGCTATCCTTGCTCTTATGTGGGGTGGCAATGGTTTCTTCGGTGGTAACGGTTTAGGTTATCGTCAAGCAACCGCAGAAGACGTCAATAACGGATTTAACTTCTCTGAATTACAATCTGAGAACCGCGACATCTTAAGCGCTATCTCTAGTGACACAGCATCTACAATCGCTGCGGTCGAACGTGTTGGTTCTGACATTGTAAGTGACATTCACGACGTTGCCTTAGGTGTTGCTGATACAAAAGCACATCAACAAGAATGTTGCTGCAATATCCTAAGAGCAATTGATGCTACCAACTATAACACAACTGCTCAAGTTCAAAAAGTCTTAGATGCACTTGCACAAGATAAGATTGCAGCACTCCAAAGTAAAGTCAATCAACTTGAACTTGCACAAGCTGTATCTGGTGTTGTCAAATACCCAACATCTATGACCTATGCCTACGCAGGCAACCCATTCTGCGGATGCGGAATGAACGGAAACATTTAATAGTCAACTTGACACGACATTTAGTCAACTAGGCGAGAAAGCCAATGTTTCAACGAGACTATTTAGGTGGTTCCTAGATAGTCTTTATTTATTTAAGAAAGGAAAAAATATGTGTAATAACAGTTTAATTTATTTAGCAACTCCGACAGTTGCAACAGTGCCTGAAGACGGCGCTTTACCATTAACTACAATTGTTAGAAGACGTGGATCTGCAATTCAACAATCCAACAATAGCATTATTCTTGGTCAAGCAGGTTACTATCACGTTTCTGCAACTGTAACCTTTACTGCTCCAGCAGCAGGTGAAGTCACAATTGAATTATTAAAAAGTGGAGAACCAGTGCAAGGTGCAACTGCTTCCACAACTATTACAACGGCGACTACCGAAGTAAGAAGTATTTCTTTTGATGCAATTGTAAGAGTTCCTTGTTGTGCTGCTCCAAGCGTCTTAACCATTGTTAACAGTGGTGTTGCCATTACAACTTCTAATATCGCCATCGATGTCGAATATTTAGATTAGTATGCACAGAAAAACGTTAGAAAGAGCAACAATAGGTCAGTTAAAAGATTTCATCGATTATGCTATTCTCAAAGTAAAAAAAGAAGATGAAGACTTATATAACGACTTAGAAATGCACTTATATGAAAAAGTATACGGTCATCATTTCTGTGACTGGTTATTAGAAGAAGCAGTATCTAGTTTAGAAAACGAAGATGGAACTAGAGGTGCTCATTGGACTTTAGAACAGACAACCAGTGTTGCTAAGAATAACGGAATTGAGTTTGTTCACTTTAATGAATATGACTGGAATTACGTTATGAATATGATGTATAGCGATTATTATGGGTCTGTTCCAAATGACATTGCAGCATATATAAAAATGGCAAAAAAGTTTCTTTGTGACAAGGACGCAGTCGAAGGAAAAGCAATAAAGTATTATTTTTGTATCATTAAATAAAAGGGTGTTTTTTATAAACACCTTTTTTTTAACTTTCGTATAATATATGCTTTACCTATGAAGGAGACTTTTACGATGAAAACGAAGAAGATATTATTACCTATTTTAGTCTTATCGGCATTTGGTTGTATCGCCTTTGGAACAGCCACTGCCGTTTCTTTATGCAATGCTGATTCAATTGCAGTTTATGCAGAAGAAATTCCATCAGAAGAACAACCATCGGAAGAAACTGATAAATGGAAAGAATTATACGAACAAGCAATGGCAAAGTTCGATGAAATTAGAAATAAACAAATTGCTGGAACAACAGTTGGTGCCTTAGTTGGTGCAATCGTTGGCGCTATCGTTTCATTCATTCCTGCAATGCTCAATCGAAGCAATATTCACAGAGCAATTGATACTCTTTCGTTAAGTAGAAATCACGTCGAAGTTGTCCACGATGATTTAGTAAAAATTAAAGAAGATTTCAAAATCGAAAAAGAAGAGTTTAATAAAGTGATTCAAGTGACTGAAGCAACAAGTAAGTCAATGGAACAAATGGAAAAACTGCTTCAAAAAGCACTTGACGACAATCAAGCTCTTCACAATGAAAATGCTGAATTAAAGGCATTAGTTATGGATCTATTTGGTCAATCAGAAGTTCTAGTTGCATTAGGTGTTAGTGAAGAAGTTTTGAAAAAATACAAAAAATAAGGGGGTTTGACTTATGGCTAAAGAGAAAAAAGTTAGAGTTAAATCTAAAACCGTTAAAACTAGGAACGCCCTTAGAGTTATCAATGCAATAATGTATGGCTCAAAATATGCAATGCCTTTCGTTCCTGCCACAGTTATGACAATTATTAACTGGAATGAATGGTTTGCTGAAACAAGAGGTTCTTTACCAGCAGGTTTTACTGCTTTGATTATTGCTACAATTATCGCAATCATTGGCATTTTTAAGAAAGATAAATTGGCAGAGAAAAAAGTCTCTGTTTTATTCGTTTTTGCACTTGCTTTGTTTGTTGTCGCCGCGTCATTCTTATGGCTTGCAAATGTTATGCACGAAGCAGGAATGATGTTCTTATATACTGCTTGTGCGGTCACAGCATCTGCCGTTGATGATCAACTTGAAAAGTCTCTCGTTTTACCAAGACTAGAAGAGTTCAATGAAGATATTAAAGAAGGCGGTCTTGACAAAAAGACCAATAGACGAGAAGAACGTAAAGCAAAGCGTTTAGCAGAAATAGAAGAAGCAAAGAGAAGGGCTGTTGAATAATGAAAAAGAAGTGGACAGAAAAAAATCAAAAAGAAAAGAAATGGTTTTTAATAAGACTAATTGGTGGAATTGCATTTTTAGTTGCAGGCGCTATATTTGGTCTTGTTTCGCTTTATATGAATGGCTGGAGCTTTACTCAATTTATAACAAATCCAACAACTGACTTAATTCTTTTATGCCTTGTTGCATTTGGAGTTATGTTTATTACTTCATTGGAGGTTAAGTAGATGGCAGAAGAGAAAAAACAAGTAAAGACTAATGAAACTGAAAGCAACGTAGAAGAACAACAAAACGTTGCTAATAGTTTTTGGTTTAAGGCAAAAAACGCTTTTAACAGAGCACAATTCTCAAGATATATAGGTTTCATCGGTGTTATCGTTGCCACCGTTGTTATTTCTCTATACCAAGTTGGATGGGATCCAAGCAAAATAGGTTGGAGTGGCTTTATTGCAAATACAGCATTACTTTTATTTTTAGGCATTTATGGATTGTTCTTTGGTGAAGGAGAAGGCGGTAGTTTTTTCAAAAGAATGATAACTGGCGCTTATCAAGCAGCAAGAAGTCTATTCTTAGATATAGTCAATAAAATAACAAAGAAAAACTACACAGACGCTTTACCTGATTATATTGTTTGGCGATATCAAAAAGATTATGAAAATACTTGTAAAATGAAAATGTTATCAGTTCGTTTGTTTGATAAATCCATCCTTGATTTACCAGATGATAAAATCGAAGAACTAAGAATTAAACATATTAAAATTGATGAAAATACCTATTATTCAAAAATAAGCGAAGAACAATACAAGGTTATTAGAGCTATTAAAGATGGCGAAATTTTTGTTGATTACATTGATGATTACAACTTCTTTTTGAATGATGAAAACGTTGATGGTGAACAACAAGCAACAAGGGTTAAAAATACCGAGAAAAGAAAGACAAAAATCACTTGGAGACAAAGAATTTCAAGAGTGATTATGATTTTTATTGTTGCTCTCATTTTTGCGGGTTTCTTCAAAGACGCTTACAGTAGTGGTGGCGATGATGCACAAGCACAGGCAATAAGAACATTATTAACACGTCTTTCAACTTTGCTTATTTCTATCGCAGCAGGTATTAACACCGCCAGATTATTAAATATGGAAGATATCTTTGTATTAAAATACAAAACTTCATATGACACTGTTTTCTATACTTGTATGGAGAACAAAACATTTGTTCCTGTTGATTATAAACAACAAGCCAAAAAGAACTACGAAGAACAAGAAAAAAGAGAAAAAGAAGCGGCAGCAAAAGTGATTACCCCTGAAGTAGTTGAAGAAGAGCAAAGAGAAGGGATTGTCCCACTTAAACACCCTGAAATAGGTATGAAATAGGTAACTATCATTTTGTTATCTTTGAATAGAATTCAAAAAAGAGTAATTTGGAAGGAGAACTAAATTATGGTAGATTCAAGAACTAAAAAAGAAGAATATATGGCGAACCTCAAATCAGCGTTAAGTGGTGTCTCACCACAGAACAGTCTTGAAGGTGGAACTTCTGACGATAATGAGGATTACTACGAACAGTTAAAAAATGAAAGTTATAAAACAATGCTTTCTAAAGAGGTTCAAGCATATAACGCAGAAGAACAAGCAAGAAAATATACTAATGCTGGTTTATACGCAAATGGATATGGCACTCAAGGAATTAGTGAAAGTGCCTCTTTAGGTATTGCGAATTCATATTCAAAAGCGATGAAAGACGCTCAAAATGAATATGATCAATCGCTCGTCAACATCAGCAAAGCACAATACGAAGGTGCGAATAGTGATTTCGAAAGTTTTGCAACACTTTTAGGTAATTCTTCTTCTACCTCTCAATTAAGTAAAGTTCTTGAAGATTATGGTTATATGGATGAAAACGGCGAATGGACTAATGAATTTAATAAGTTAGATAAGAAAACTCAAAGTCAAATTAAATCCTTATATTCTCTCTATTATAGTGAATTCGAAAATCAAGAATGGCTTCAAAATAACACAATCAATGGCATTGGATATAAAGACAGTGGAACTGCTATTCAAAACATCGCAACCGCAGATGGAGTATTAGGAAGTGTAAGTAATGAATTAAGAAAAATCTTCGGTGATGAATATCTTAAAACCGTTGAGAGAAAAATCAAGGATGGCGGAGAATATGTTGTCAAACTTGTCAATGGTTCAGACGACAATAGATATGTCTATATGATTTATAGAAATGGAACTTGGTATCAAACCACCGCAAACGTTTATAACAAAGCTGATTATAAAGATTTAATTAAAGGCGCGAAATAAATTCGCTGTGAGGAGATTTTATGCCTACCAACGAATACTCTAGAGCAGATTTTTTACGAGCATTACTCACTCAACAAAAAAGAAATACAGCAATGGGTGGGTCTTTGGTCAACCCTTCTGTAGCAAATGGTAGTGATTTAGAAGAAGCTGCTACAATTGACACGACAATTCACGGCAACACTCCGATTAACGGTAGTGTTGTTAATTTTGACGTTGAGAAAGCAAGAGAAGAACAAGAACGTGCAGGTCATACTGGAAACTGGTTTTTAGATGCCTTAGATAATATTTTTGGTTTCGTCGATGAAATCGCTGCTAAATTTGGTGCTGGTTTTGTTAGCGCTTGGGAAGGAATTCTTGATTTAGGTGCGACAGTCATAGGTGCTTTCGGCGATTGGACAGGTTGGTATAGCAGTGATCCATTTACAAAATGGGCAGAACAAGATATTGGAACTGCCGCTGCTGAATGGACAAAAACATATATGAACTTAAATCCGTGGTCTTGGATTAGAAAGGCAGCGGATGGAACATATTCGAATCCTGAATATTGGAACGATATGTTTGAAGGTGGAAAAGATATTTTAGATAGCGCTTTCTTTGCAAGTAATGAATTAAAAGATTATAGAGAAGACGCAGATAAATATTACCGTTATAACGATGAAGTATTAGAAGATATGGGGCAAGTAGGCGAATTCTTAGGTGGCGCTGCACACTCCATAGGTTTTATGCTCCCATCAATTATGACTGGTGGAGCAGCCGCAGCCGCAGGTGCTTCTTCAGCAGTTGCTCAAGGTGTATCTCTTGCAAGTATGGGTGTTATGGCTGCTGGTAAAGGCAGTGAAGAGGCATTAAAAGAAGGTGCAGACGCAAGTCACGCTTTAGGTTATGGTCTTGCAAGTGGTGCGGTTGAAGTTGCATCAGAAATTGTTGTAGGTAAAGCACTTGGTGTTGTCGGTCTTGGAACTGGCAAGATTATGGGTGTTGTTGGCAACGGTGCAAGTAAGCAAGCGGTTAAAGTTGGCTCTAATGCCTTTATAAAAGAACTTGGTAAAACAATGTTCGAAGAAGGTATGGAAGAAGTTTTCTCCGCAGTTATGGAACCTGTAACTAAATCAATTTATAAAGGCACAGACGCTTTTAAGAATACATACTCAAATCCTGATTGGTGGTTTGGAACAAATGGACATTTTAATGAATCTGTTTTAGGACAGTTCGCGAGTGGTGCTTTTGTTGGTGGCATTTCAGGTGGAATTCAAACTGCTCCTGTTTATAAAAAATTAGGTAGCACAAACTACAACACTATGCAATCATTCCGCGAAGTAGCAGAGATTGATTCACAAATGGCAAAAATGGAAAAACAAAGAGGATTTGATCCACAAAGTGCCAAATATCAAAAACTCGTTAATGAACGTGCAGAAGCGATGTCTCATTTCATTGAGAATATGAATACATCACTCCAAAAATCAACAAGTTCACAGAATAAATATCTTGCAGAATTGCTCACTAATAAAGGTGCGCTTTCTAAGGCACTTGCTGAAGGTGACAACGATGTCAATGTTGCCGTTACTAAGTATCTCAACAAAGTATCAACTGATTATGGAACTCACGAAAAAGCAATTACTCGTTCTTTCTTTAATGATTTGCAAGCAAAATATGGAACAGACTACGATATAGAATTTACTGACTTGGGTGTCGATAATAATGGAAATGCCATTAAAGGATCGTTTGACGGCAAGACACTTAAGCTCAATGAGAAAATGCTTAATACCCACGCTGGTAAAGTCCTTGCACACGAATACTTTGCACACGGTTTATCCAAGAAAATGGGCGCTGGTAATGTCAGGGCAATGTTTAACGATGTTGTCAATTCCAATGAAGGCAAGAGTATTTTAGAAAAAGTTAAGAAGGCATATCCTGAATTAGGAACTAGCAATTCTAACATTAGAATTCAAGAAGAAGTGTTGGCACATTATCTTGAAAGAGTTTTCTCTGGAAAGAACGTCGCAACTCAATTAAATAACATTAAAAAATCATTGACAGAAAATAAATTTAATAGATTCTTTGATAATATCATTGACGCCTTTAATAAGACCGAAAAGATGAAATCTGATAAAGTTGTTAAAGAATACGCAAAAGTTCTTAATCAATGGTTAAAATACGGTGACAACAACAAGAATTTAGTTTCAAAAACATTAAGAAAAATTGTGTATAAGGAATATACAAAAGTCGAACTTAACGACTTCGAAAAATCAATCAAGGAAAAGTATTCTAAACTTGTCACAATACTAGAAAGTCAAGTTGGTGAAAGTATTGCAAAAGATGTTGAAAACGCAACACCTGATGTTGCCCTTGCTTTTAGTAAAGATATCGACCTTACTTTAGAAGACGATGAATTTGATTTAACTCCAAAAGAAAAGAAAGAGTTAGATGAACTTCTTGATTTTTTAAGTGCAGATGATATCGAAGATATGCTCAAAGAGAGCGTGAAAGACAAAGAGCTTTGGGAAATTGCTGAAGAGAAACAAGTTAAGCCAGCAGATGCTGTGACATTTGATGGAACAGAAGACGCAATTATTGCTTTGAACGAAGTTATCACTCCTGAAGTTAAAGAATACTTCAAGGACAGTGTTATTAAGTCTAACAGACTTGACTGGTTTGATGGTGTCAAAGATGGCAAATACCTTATTCCTATGTATCACGGAACGCCAAATTCCTATATGTATTTCTTTGATAGTAAACGAATCGGAGAACACGGAACACAACGTGGGCACGGTTTCTATTTAACCGATTGCCTTGAACTTGCTAAAAGTTACTCAGAAGATTATGGAAAAGTAATTATTGCTTTTATGAACATTACTAACCCTGCAAGCGAAACTAAGTTAACAATTACTAAAGAACAAGTTAAAGAATTCGTAAGAAAACATATTGATAGAGATGCAACTCAAGGAACTTTAAGTAACTATGGCGACGTTAGTATGACAAGTTATGAGAAGATTCTTAATACTTTCGTTGATGGTATTTTTGACTATGGCGGTCATTCCGATTTAGATTTAATCGAACAATTGTATAGAGAACAAACTGATTTGGATTATATGCAATTCTTTAGAGACGTTCAAAAAGACTGGGGTTTTGATGGATATTTATTCAAAAACCGTGCTGAAGGAACAATCGCTGTTGCTTGGTTTAGTGAACAAATCAAAGACATTAACAACACTTCTCCAACAGATAGTAAAGATATTCGTTATTCAAAAGACATTGATGGAAATGTATATCAAGTTTTATATGATTCTGCAGGAAAACCTTTCTTCCGTTCCCCATTTACATATGAAGGAAACAAATACTCGTTATTGCCTGATTTAATGTCCGCTTTCCCCAAAAAAGAAACGTTTACAGGAACATTTATTGAAGCGTTTGCTGGCAGTGCTGTTGTTTCAGCAAACGCCGAATATAAAAATCGAGTGGTGAATGAATTAAACCCTTATGTTCACGGACTTCATAAAGTTTTCAAGGAACAAAATGTATCACAAATTCTTTCATACATTTTTAATACGATTGATAAATATCAAATTAGAACAAAAGAAGGTTTTGATAATTTCAAAAAGCAATTCAACGAAACCAAACCTGAAAGCAGAAACCCACTTGATTTGTTTATTCTTCAAAAAGCGAGTTCATCAGGTTCTTTATTGTGGTTTGATGAAAATGAAAATTTCAAAGGCAATTGGTCACGTGAAAACTTTTTGTTTAATAAAACATTGCTCAAAGATACTATTCTTCAATATAACTATGGTCTTAAAGATGTTAAATTAACAAATAAAGACGCAATTGACATTATTAACGAAGCAAAAAGCGGTGACTTTATTTATGTTGATCCACCTTATAGCAACACTAACGCAACATATAATGAGAATTGGACAGAAATAGATGACAAACGCTTGATGGAAGCACTTGATAGAGCAGCAGAACGTGGGGTCGGTTTTGCTCTTTCTAATGTCTTCGAGTATAATGGAAAAGAAAACAAATTATGGAAAGAATGGGCTAAAAAATACAATACCCAACATTTAGATAAAAAATACTTTAAGGGCGACGCCGATGAAGTTTTAATCAAACACAAAGGAGATTACGGAAGCAATGAAATCGACAGACAATACAACTGGTATAAGTTTAACAAAAACGAAATTGAAAGATATACCAAAAACCCAGAAGAAATATACAAAGATAGTAAAATATACAGTAAAAAATGGAGAAGCGCTCTCAACAATTTATTACGAAAAAGAACTGCCGAAAGATTAAAAATTGTTAGTCAAATATATAGCGGCGAGATATCAATTTTAGACGAGTATGCCAATGATTTTAATGCAATAGACCATTTCTTTGCTTTTTTAGATGATATTCAAAACGAAGGCAAAGTTCAAATTCTTGATAAAGAAGGAAGATTAAAACAAACATTCTGGACGCCAGAAATGCTTCTTTTGGGAGAAGAATACAAGAAAATGGGTGGTTCAGAAATTCAATTTAATCTTAATAAAAAGGTTGGCTATGTAGGTCAACTAAATCCAACAACTAGTAAGATTGAATTTAGTTTATACAATCTTGCTTATAAATGCGAATCTCCTATTAAAACAATTAGGCACGAAAGAACGCATTATTTTCAGTATTTCGAACCTAAGTTTTATAACGAATATTTCGAAAAAGCAATGGACGCCCTATTCAAGTCAAAGACTGGATTGTTAGAAGCTTTAAGAGCAAACGATCCACACGGATTACAATATTATAATGCTGCATTAGAATATCTTAAAGACGGATGGGGCGACGGCATAAAAGAGGACATTAACGATTGGAGAAAAAGAAGGGGTCTTTCTACTTATAGTGAAAGCGATTTCAACAATATGTTTATCGAAGATATCGCAATGGAATTTCACCGCAATTTAATTTATGACGAAATTCTTGCCGATAGTTTTTCTGGAATGAAAAGAGTTGCTGTTGTTTATAACAAATATGGCGTTAAAGCAGAAGAATTAAACGAAATCAGTAATCTTTTCAAAGATGCAATCAATAGACGTTATAAAACTAAAATAATGTTTTCTAAAGATATTGATAGTGCTGAATTAGAAGCAAAGAAAAAGAAAGGTTTAACTTTCAAATCAATTGAAACCACAGAAGAAATTGTTAATGATACCGCTGAATATATTGAAGGCAAACTCGGTAGTGGATATAAAGTTCACTTCCCTGACAATTTCCGTAATTTTGTATCTAAGTCGTTTACTGAAATCAACAGTGCAAAACGTGCGAAAACACAAGCAAAGCACCTTTCAAATATCATTCTTGAAACACAAATTACACAAGATAACAAAGTTATTGGAACTCTTGATGATCTTTTAGATGCAAGTGCAAAGACAAGTATGGAATCTGCAATTGAAGGTATTATCTCTACATCTGCGGATACACCTGCAAGAACAAAGGCAACTTTGCCTTTTGAGAAAGCATTGAATCGTGCGGTCAAAAATGTTCAAAACGCAAAAGAATTGACGGGTAGAGCACACGTATGGCAAAACCTTCGTAATAGTATTCACAACACCTATGATAGATATTTGGAATTAACAGACGACAGTGTTGCAAAAGGTGGATATTTACCATTATTAAATATCTTTAATGATACACATTGGAATGGTTCTACTTCTTATAAATTAGGTTCTTTAAGAGAAACAGTAGAAACTGCTTTAGAACTTTACAACGAAGATAGTATTAGAACTAATTTCGGTGGATTACAATATTCTCCAGAGATTCACGATGCTTTGCTTGACTTAGAAGCAAGTCTCCCAGCGAGAAAAGAAATCACTACAAAAGCAGGCACTAAAACAACAAGAGATGTGTCTTTAGATGAAGCGACAATTCAAAAACTTATTGATTTAGGACGTTTAGTTAAGCGACAAATTCAAAATCAAATTACTAGAGACGCGACAGAAATTAGACCTGCCGTCCGCGAAGGCATTAAGACTATTCAAGGAATGTCTTATTCTAAACGCGACAATCTTGCAGCGCGTATGTATAGAGCGTGGAAGCGTGGCTTTGCTCCTGCTTATGTAGTTATCGAACAAATGCTCGGTTCTAATAGCACTCTTTCCAGAAAAATCACTTATGAAATGCAAATGGGCTTTAACCAAAAACAACTTTATAAAGGCGCATATAGTGATTTAATCAATAAAAAATTAAAAGAATTAGGAATTAAAAAGAATTTTGACACAAAGACTTTTACAATAGATGGTCATAAATTAACCGCAGACCAAGCATTATCTCTTTATATTTCTTTACAAGTAGAAACAAACAGAAATGAAATCAATAGCAATGGTTTTCAATACATTCTTGCCGAAAGTGGAAAAGAGATGAAGTTATCCACTAAATTGGGTCTTGGTGTTGCTGACGAACTTAAAACAACCGTCGAGAGTGTTTTACCTGAAAATTATCGTAAGTTTGGTGATTTCTTGCTCGAAACAATGAACGATTCCGTTAAATCGGAATATATGAAAATGTTCGAAAAGAAATTTGGTAAATATGCTGGTAGAAATGAAATTGGCAAAATTGGTGACAAATCTTATTGGATGTTATTTAGATCCTATCAAAAAGCAACTAATGTTGAAAAAGCAATGAGGAATCCTGCTGGTGTTTTCACACACGCCAAAGCTCGTGTTGATACACAAAATGCAGTTCTCATCAATGGTGCTTTATCATCCTTTATGTCATATGTAGATTCATTAGGATCTGAATTATACGTTAAACCTATTTATAGAGATGTCATTAGTATCTTAAATACAAAAACAGAAGTTGGCACTAACGGAAAAACATTAAGCCAAGTCCTTGCAGAAACCGTCGGTGAAAAAGACTTCAATTATTTAATGACATCTCTTGCAGATGTGCTTGGTGTCAATCCAAACAAAGTCAATGATATGTTCTCTAAAGCAATGTCAACATTCTCTGTGGCAAAGTTATCTTTGAACATTGGAACAATGTTAAAACAATTTGCTTCTATTTGGACTTCCAACATTCCTATGTATAAATCCATTAAAGGTGTGTTTTCTAATATCTTTAAGAGTGACGCTGTTAAGACAGAATACAGACAACTTGTTGATGAAATCGGTGGTCTTAAATATCGTGAAAGTTCAAAAGGTGTTCTTTTATCAAATGCTGATTCTGTTGGTCAATTCGGTGAAAAGATTGCAAGAGTTGGTATGTATGGCATTTCTAAAGTTGACTTATTCACTGTATCAAGTGGTGTAGTCTCTTTAATGCACATTGCGCAAGACCAATTTGGATACAAAATTGGCACTGAAGAGAACAAGAACTGGGTTAAAGAGCATTGGACTGAATTTGAATTATCTCAAATCGGTAATAGTGCTTTAAGCAAAAATGCTATTGCACGTGGAGATTATGGGGGAATTACTAAAGCAGTGTTTGGATTCTTGCAAGGTGCAAACAGAGCTGCGTTTGGTTCTCAAATTCACAAATTAGGATTATGGTTAAGAAACCGTAATGTTGATTTCAAAGAATTACAAGAGAATTTAAGAAAAGCAAAAGATGATTATACATATGCAAATGATGAATATAAATTAAACCCATATGACGATGACGTTAGAGAAGAATACATCAATGCTAAAGCGAAATATGAACGTTTGAAAAACTTAGTAAAAGACTACGAGAGTTTCAAAACAGCAGGTGGAAAAGCAATTCCAGTAAATACTGCAATGGGCTTAATGGCACAAGGTATTTTTGTATCGCTTATTAACGAATTGATGAAACACATCAAAGGCAAAAAAGACTGGGACGAATGGGAATTACAAGATCCTATTCTTTGGGCATTAAATATAATCAAATCAACTTTTGTTGATTGGGTTCCATTCATCAATACAATTACCAGCGCTTTAGGTGGCAGTTTTGAAAGAGATGAAAACGGAAACATTAAAGTTGGCAAAGGTTATGATGTCCAAGTTCCTGTTATTGAAATTGCAAATGATTTAGTTGATTTATTTAATGGATTCAAGAATGGCAAAATTGACTGGTATACAATTGCCAATATCGTTGGCAATATGACAGGAATTCCAGTTTCTACTTTAACCAGTTATGCTTATGGTGCATTAAAAGTGTTTGACCCAGAAATTGCAGCTCAATTACAAAACGTGCTCTATGGTGGTTCATCACCATCTCTACAAACAGCACTTAAAAACTATGTCGAAAAAGGCGATTACAATGGTGCAAGAAAAATTATCAACACTATTGTTTATAATCGCACAGGTTTCGTTTCTGAAAGAGTTCTTAATGAATTAACAAAGTTATATATGAGTGGGTATAATGCTATGCCACGTGAATGTATGACATCTTATGTTAATGAAAATGGCGAAACAGTTATGTTGACCGCTGCTCAAATTACTACCTTCCAAAGAATTTATAAGCAATCAGATAAGGCGGTAAGAGAATTACTTCAAGTTCAAGAATATCAATCTCTAACTCAAGAAGAACAGGCAAAGTTAATTAAAAAGATTTATGACCTTTACTATGATTTCGCTAAAGTTAACGCAGTTGGTGGAACAGGTTCAAGCAAATTATCTAATTTACTCGTTTTAACAAACGGAAATGTCAATCTTGGTAATTTAGTTGCAATTCTTAATAAAGTGTCTCAAATCACCGAAACAAAGCGAAAATCAAGAAAAGAACTAGTTGTCGAATACATCAATAGACAATATAGTCTATCAAGGCAAGAAAAAATCCTTGTTATGTATTTAGCAGGATATAGTTTGAACGATAAAAACAAACGCACATTGAAAGGATACCTTGCAGGTAAAGGCGCTTCGTTGTCAAATATCAAAGCGTTTTTGGGATAATTTATGGCAAAAGGCGAATACTTAAAAGAGTTAGAACGGAAGTATAAGGAACAAGCAGAAAAAAGAAAAGCAAAGATAAGATCCACTCCATCAAAGTTCAAAAGGTTCTGGAAATGGGTTTGGTATTTACTTGCTTTTCCGTTTGTGTGGTTATTCTATAACGTTAGAGATTGGCGTTCAGCAATTTGTATCGTGATATCGTTGCTCTTATGGTCAAGCAGTGTTTGGGGATTTTATCTCGCTGCCGCTTTGTGTGGATGGAAATCTACTCAAGCAGGTGCTTGGCTATTTGGAATAGGAACAACGGTGTGGGTATGGTGGGCAAGTCCAGTGGGCAGTCCATTTATATTACTTGTGACTATGACAGCAATCGGTATGAAGATGTTGTTTGATAAAATGCACAAGAAAAAGAGTGATTTACCCTAATTTTACCCTTTTATTACCCTTTTGAAGTTGAAAACAAAAGAAAACTCCGATAAAATCGGAGTTGCTTTTAGTTTGGAGCAGGTGACGGGAATAAATGCACCTAGTTCATATCAGTTCAATTAGTGCGTTTTGGAATCAAGTTGATAGCACTAATTTTCTTTTGATTTCATTCTGTTATCAAATAGACCAACTGGGTTCAGTTATTTTTTCGAACTTTTACCCTCAATATAACACCAACTTTGTGGTGCTTTGGTTAGTTTACAAAAATCCCAATCTTGATTATTCAGTGTTGCCATTTCTTTATTGTATTTGACATAGTGATAAAACTCACTCAACTCTTTAGGTTTATCAAATACTTCTAAATCGCTGATGTGAATGGCAGTGCTTGGTTTACCATTAAGGTATCCATATAGTTCTAATTCCTCTAAACAAGATAGTTCTAATAATTTATCTTCGTTCATTGTTGGTGTCTGCCATTTTCTTTCTTCTTCGCAACCAACCCATTCAGTAGAATTAAATTTTGTATATGGCAATTTGATTTCTTCCACCTTATAGCAACGGAACTTGAAGATGACTTTGCCTCTACTTGAGTATTCATATTCAGGTAAGTCTTTAGATAATTTCTTATCAAATTTTACACAAACATAATTTGGAACACTTGAATAAGGACTGCTTTCTCTTACTATATCCTCATTCCCTTTCACGCAACACACATAAATGTCTGCATACCCATATTCATCAATGAGCTTTTGAGTTGCTTTATATAATGCAGTGCCTTTACGGACTTCAACTTTCTTTTTTCCATTCATCATTAAGGCACACCATTTGGCGTGGTCGCTAATTAAAATTGCTTTCATTGTTTATTCTCCTGTATCCATTTTATAAAGTCTTTAACAATTCTTGTTTTTTCTAATAAGTGTTCTTTTTCTTGTTCTTTTCCGATACTCTTTCCTAACAAATACCCAACAAATGTAAAAATATATATAAGAATAGTCGCTATTGTTCTTCCTTCAATTATCATAATAGTTCAAGGCAACCTTTATCATTCATCTTTGCTACATAGATAAGACCTTTGTCTGTCCAGATAGCAAACTTAACCCATTCAACTTTCCTTATGTTAAATAAAGTGTTAGCTATTTTTCTCCAATTATGTTTCTTTATATTATATACTCTTGGCTCTTTATTATTAGAATCTTTTACAACAACTCTATCACATAATTCTTCAATGGTGTCGGCTTCTCTTACAACTTCTTTTGGATTATATCTTGATGTAAAAATATCTTTATCGTGGTTAGGGTTTTTGTTTGTCCAAACTTTTCCATCTTTAGTTCTAACATATTTCATTATGCGTCCATCCTTCTAAGAAGTTCTTCTTCTTTTTCATCATTAGCGTGACGAGCATAAGTGTTTAAGAACATCTCAGGAGAGTGTCCTAAGCGCCTTGCTGCCGCCTCAATTTCTTCTCCGTTACGGCACACGCTAGCAAGTTTCGTCGCCTGCATATGTCTGCTTGTGTGTGGCACGATTTTAGGTATACCTGCGAGTTCGCAATACTTATATAATCTTCTTCTAAAAGTAGTGCGTGCCATAGGCATTTTTCTATCGGTTTCAAAGAAGATATATTCATCATCTTTAATAGATAAAGTTTTTATAAAATCTTCAATTTCATCCGCTAATTGCTGGGAAATTATTACAGAACGATACGAATCGTGAGTTTTTAATTTATCAGTTAAGACAAGTCCTTCGTTAGGAATGTAAAGTGCCTGCTGACAGATTATAATCTTTCTTTTCTTATAATCAAAGCATTTAGGTTGCAAACCCATAAATTCACCGATACGTGCTCCACAAGCAAAGAATACTTTGAACATTAAGTTGTCTTTAGGATGATCTTGCAATATATCCCAAAATGCTCTTTCTTCATCTTCACTCCAGATAACTTTTTCGTGTTCTGGTTTTTTTGAATATTTAACTTGATAAAGGCAAACATCGCAGTCTTGATAAACAACAGCGTCTATGTATTTGTGCATATACGCAAACTTTAATAAATCTTTCATTCGCGTAATGACCTTTGCTTTTTTGTTATTTGAGAACTTAGGAGTGTCAACAATGGAGTGATACCAAGCGTTAATGGTTTCGGTGTTAAAACAATCTTTAAGCAATTTCTTTCCAAATGTAGGAAGGAAATAAACATTAAAGATAGAACTATCACAGCCAAGTGTAGTTTTGTTTACTACTATTTTTCTCATTTTTGTATATTCAACAAGTAAATCGTCGAATATCAAAACCTCGTATTTGTTCAAACTTTTTGAACTAATAAACTCTGCCTTTGCTCTTTCAAAATCCGATTTAGCGGCAGATAAAGTTGGATACCCTTTCTTCTTAAAGTGCTTATATTCATCTTCTACCTTGATACGAGTATCAATTCCCCAAGATAGGTCTTCATATTGAACAAATGCACCTTTGTGTTTTATTACTTTCATATTTGACCCTTTCTTGCTAAAATAATAAAAGCAAGTTCTAATAAATTGTTGAGTGAGATTATCAATTTTGGTTCTTGCGGGTGGCGTATTGGTAGTGCGCCACTTTTTTATTTAGCATTATTTGTTTAAGATGTAATCGTTTATAAACTTAATTGTCTTTTTTAATTCATCAGTTGTCATATGCTTGCCTAACTCTAAATACTTTTGAAACAACGTTTCTTGCAAATCGTAATCATCAACTGTGCCTTTGAGTTCTCTATATACGACATATGATGTAATTGCTACGCTTTGCTCTTGAAGAGGAGTGTTAATAGTGATCGTGGTAGAAACACTGCCTTTGTTAATAACACTAACTTCAATATGACTTGCAAGACGCATATATTCGCTGTTTGATAAGATAATTTCTTCATCGCCATATTCAGGGTAAACGATATATCCAACGTCAGAACGTCCTAATAAGAAATCGCTAGTAACATTAAAAAAGGAACTAAGCGTATCTATGTGCGTCTGCCTGAACGGGCGTTTACCACTTTCTAATACAGAGATGACTGAATTTGTTATGCCTGTGTATTTTTGTAATTCACGCAAACTAATATCAGCTTCTGTGCGCAACTTTTTAAGTCGATTTCCCATCTGTCTCTCCTTTCTTGCCTACTCATATGATAAATTGGTTGTTAGCAAAATACAACAAAAAAAGAAAAAATTTTTCAATTTGCGAAAAAAGTATTTGCAAAATGCTAGCAGTGTGGTAGTATTATGGCAAGGAGAAAAATCGTATGCAATTTGTAAACAGGTCTAAATTAAAAGGCGCTATCGCAGAACGCGGAATGAAAAGAAATGATTTAGCCGAAGAACTTTGTATTAAATTGCCTGCTCTTTCTGAGAAACTCGCTGGAAGACGTAGATTTAATGAGGAAGAAATGGCACTTTTAGCACAAAAATTTGGCAAAGATATATTTTTTTTAGATTAAGGTGCTCGCAAAATGAGAACAAAAGAAGAATTATTAACAATGCCTGCTTGGACATATCACGAAATTAAAGAATACTTCTCCAACATCAAAAGTAAAACGACTGCTATTCGCATTAAGCAAAGAGCGATTAAAGAAATGAATGGAGCAGTGCCTTATGGAACTGAATATGTAAAAACAGACAGTGTTCTCGCGTTATACGGAACTACGCGCGAAAAAGAATTATCAATTATTAAAAAGGAAAATAAATGATGAGAAAGATTTTCAATAAAAACAATTATTACGGATTAAGTGTTAATGAGAAAGAATGGTTAGAAATTAAAAATCATACCATCGGTGGTAGTGAAGCTGCCGCCGTGCTCAACAAGTCTAAATGGCTTACAGCGAATGATCTCTATAACAAACTTGCTTTTGGTAAAGTTAAAACTTTTAAGTCCAACGATAGAATGGTTGAAGGTCAAACAACCGAAAAGTTTATACGTGGACTTTTCTCACACGATTTCAAAGACCAATTTGAACTAATCCCATTACCAACAAAGAATAGATGTATCTTTATAAGAAAAGATAAACCTTATTTATCTTGCACACCAGATTCACTCGCAAGAAATAAATGGACAGGCAATCTTTGGGGTATTGAATTTAAGAACGTCGAACTCCGTTCTAAAGAAGAAAAACAGATTTGGGAAAGCAAAGACTTACCAGACCAGTATTATTGGCAAGACGCTCAATATTTAGTCGTCTTGACTGATTTAGAAGGAGTTCTTTTATATGCTCACTTAAAGTATTTCTCTTTTAATGAAGAGAAACAAAAGTGGGAGTTTGACCACGCGGAAGACAGAGCTTTTCCGATGTATCGAAACGAGGTTTCTTCACACGTTGCTTATCTTGAGAACAAGGAAACAACGTTTGTAGAAATAAATGTCAACGGTCGCAAAAGACCAGCGACAAGTATTCAGTTAAAGCACTTATAGGAGGAAATTATGGCTGAAGAAAATTTAGGTAAGTTCGAACTAGATGTAGTTGCGGACAAAAAAACTGGACTTATCGCCGTAAGTGGTAAGGACAATGTTTGGGCAATTGCCAGAGCAATCGTCGCCCAAGCAACACCATTCGTCATCCAAGATGAACTTGGTAAGAAAAAAATGAAAGGATGGCGTGCTGACCTTCAAAAGATCATCACTGCTATCGACAGAAAAAGAATCGACACTATTGCCGATTTCACATCTGATTTCACAAGTGAATGTAACGAGTTAAAAGAATTCTTCACTCAAGCAAGAAATCTATTAGATGTAGAAATTCATAAATATGAAGATTCTCAAAAATTAGTAGTGGGCGCGGTAGCCACTGGAACAAAAAAATACACCGCAACAATTAAGTTCACTGACGAGAAGTTAATTAAGAAATTGACAGACTTCTGCGAGAAAAATGGATGTGAACTAACCATTAAATAAAGGAGTAAAACAAATGAAATTTAGTGTTGCATTATATGCGTTAGAAGAAGGTCGCAAAGTGACCAGAACTGGTTGGAACGGCAAAGGACAATTTGTTTACCTTGTTCCAGCAGACAAATATCCTGCGAAGACCGATGCAGCGAAATCTATCGCTGATGAAAACGGTTTAGTGTCTTATCGCCCATACTTCGCATTAAGAACTGCTCAAGGCGATGTCTCCACGTGGGTGCCATCCGTTAGTGATTGCCTTGCCGATGACTGGGAAGTCTTGGAAGAAGACAGTCCAAAAGAAGAAGAGCAAGAAGTCAAAGCTGCTATTGATGAACTCGCAGAGTTGGCAGCGATGGCATTTATTCTTGATTTAGTTAAAAAAGCGCCTGTTTCACCAGAAAAGTGCGAAAAATGTTCAAAAAAAGATAAATGTGAGAGATACGCAAAATATCTAAAAGAACAAAAAAATCCAAAAGATAAAGGGGGCAAGAAATAATGCCACAAGAAAATCAAAATCAAGTCGCGACAATCAACAAGAAAGAAGTCGCACAGGCAATCGGGAACAGCACAATTGCTGATTCAATTCTTAACTCATTTGCGAACCTTGCAGAACAAGGTCAACTCGTATTCCCAAAAGGTTATGCCTATGGCAATCAACTCAAATTGATGTATACGAGCATTGTTCAAAATGGTTCAATTGCTAAAGTTACCAACGTGTCCGTAGGAGAAGCTTTAGTAGAAGCAGTCATTCAAGGTCTTGAAATTGACAAGAAACAAGTTTACTTCATTGCACGTGGAAATAAATTAACAATGTTCCGTTCCTATTATGGTGATGTCAAAGTCGCGCTCGAAACAGGTTTAGTCACCGATATTAGAGCAAGAGTTATCTACAAGGATGACGAATACGAAATCGATACCAACAAGGACGGCGAAGAAATTATTATCAACCACAGAACTCGCTTAGAAAACCACGACAAAGATATCATCGGCGCTTATGCTTGGGCGGATTGTCCTGACGGAAAGAGACATTACTGTATTATGACCAAAAAGGAAATCGATACCAACTGGTCTAAATCTAGTGACCCATCTCGTAACGTCCAAAAGGATTTCCCACAAGAAATGGCAAAGCGTTCGGTAATTCGTAGATTAGTTAAGATGATCTTCAACACAGCACCAAGCACACTTACAGACGCTCAAAAAACTGTCATCCGTTCTTACAATAGAACAACTGAAGAAGAATATGACAACACTGACTATGCTCCAAATAGGGGAGTTAAAAAGGTTGTGGTCGATGACAATGGTGCGGTCATTGATGATGATTATGGTCAAAAAGAAGTTGCTGAAGAAGAACAACAACCATCCGAAGAACCATTAGAAAAATAATCTCACTCAACAATGTGAAGCGATAACACTTAAAACACTATTCTTCTCATAAGAAAGGAGAGTTTATGGCAAATAGAAGAATGTTTTCATTAGATATTGTAGATTCAGACGCTTTTCTGGATATGCCTATATCTTCACAAGCACTTTATTACCACATTGGTATGAGAAGTGATGATGATGGATTTTGCGCAAGTCCTTCAAAAATAATTAAAATCATTGGCGCGAGCAACGATGACCTTAAAATCTTAATTGGAAAGAAATTTTTGCTCGAATGTAATGGTGGCGTCGTTCTTGTAAAGCACTGGTGGATTCATAACACCAAGAGAAAAGACACGTATAAAAGAAGCAATTATCTTATTGACAATCCTGACCTTAAAATAGATGGAAATAAAGCATATACATTTAATGAAAATGGTGTCCGTTATCTGTCCGTTAACGAGCCGTTAACACAAGATAAGATAATAGAAGATAAGATAATAAAAGAAAATATAAATAAAGATAAGATAATAGAAGATAAATTAAATAGTAATAATAATCTTCACGCATACACATTACCTTTATTAAATAGATTATTAGACGCAAAGTATTGCGTTAAAGGATCTATGGAAGAAGTATCTATAACTAATTTCGTAATTGATAAATTACTTAAAGAGGGTCAAGACCCTATGGAATTAGGAAAAAGAATAAATGAATTTATAAAGCATATAGAATCTATCGATTTAGAATCTATCGATAATAGGGCTAATTATCTAAGAGACTACCTACTCGATGATGAAGATAATTTGCCTTTCTAAGAAAGGAATTAAAATGGATAATCTCGCTCAACAAAGGTTTAAGTCAAAACGCTTAACCAAAAAGAAAATTAAAGAAATCTGGGAAAGAACTCACGAATACAAAATGCTTGGTTATCATTGGGAACTCTACCGTCTCATTAAAGATAGACCAAACATTACTGTCAAAGAAGTTTGTGAAGCAATGCCAAAATACTATCAGTATAAAGAAAGTGAGCATAACTTCACTAACTGTCCATCTATCTACGAAGACATCGATTACATTATGCAAAGTCCTGAAGTAGAAAAAATAATCATCAAAGATGAAGGAAAATTCCGCTTAGGCACTCAGGAAGAGTGTATTACATACGCTAATAAATTGTATGCTCGTGGAACAAGAATAATGGCGAAATACGGCGCTATCACTAGAAGGATTGATGACGATGGATTAGGGAAACTAATCTCTGCTCAAGACAGAGCCATTGATGAGAATAGTGTGGCAAGACCATTCGTGGAATCGTTTGTAAAATAAAATGCAAATACCAGTGTATAACGAATTTCGTTTTATAGGAACTTGCTATAATGACGCCACTCGTATATATGACGCTAAGGGTAAAGCAAAATGCTACATAACCTTAGCAGTTAAATCCCCAAACAAAGATGACATCAACCATATTCCGATCATTGCATTTGGAGATTTGGCTGAGCGAGCATCAGTAATCTGTCGCAACGGCGCAAAGGTCTGCATTGCTGGATACATCTGCACTGCTGAGAACATTGATAGAATGAACGGCGAAATCAAAGTCAGGACATTCTTCTACGCAATGGACATAATGCGCATATCAAGACCGAAGAAAAGAAATGTATTGCTTAAAAAATATTCCGATTTAATGGAACTCGCTTCCATCGAAGAATATCAACCACCTAAGCAAAGAAATAAATAAGGAGATTTATGGCAAATAAATTAAAGTTAATGTCTTACCCAGAACTGCTCGCAGAACGCGAACGAACTAAAGAAAAATATAGCAATTCGACATCGAATTATACTCGTAGAGATTTGAGTAAATATCTCAAACGATTAGACCAAGAGATTGGAGAAAGGAGAAAAAAATGAGCAAATCATTCAAATTTGTTATCAAAGGCGACCCATTTGGTAAGTTGAATATGCAACCTATGAACATTCGTGGACACGCACGTGCTTTCAATCCTCACAAAAATGTTGAATATATGGGGCGCGTAATAGACGTGTTAGATAAGGCGCCTGATAAAGTCGCATTTGCAAAGGGTGAAGAAGTATGGATTTCGATTACTGCTTTCTTCTCCATCCCTAAACAGCACTATAAGTATCACAAACGAACAGGAACTACGGATTTGGACAAGACTGGTCAATTGATGAAAGAGCATAAGATTAGACCAACCAAGAAACCTGATTTAGATAACATTTCGAAAGTCATCTGCGATGCCATTAGTAAACAAGGAACTATTTGGTATGACGACAGTCAAATAACTTGCGAAGTGCTTATGAAGTTTTACGACGAACATCCAAGAGTTGAAGTCGTATTGGAGAAGGCGTATGGAACTGAATAAGATTCATCTTGGAGATGCTTACGAACTCATTAAACAAGTTCCTGATAAAAGCGTAGACCTTGTATACACAGATATTCCCTACTTAATAGTAGACGGTGGAAAAGGTGCAGGGTTCTTAAAAAATCCAACAAGAAATGCTCTTTATGAAAAAACCATCGGCAAATTCGCCAATGGAATTGATATGACATTACTCGATGAGTTGTGTCGTGTTATGAAAAAAATCAATATCTTTATATGGTGTAGCCAAGAACAAATCTTTGAGATAATGAAATATTTCAAAGACAAAGAACAAAAAGAAGGTATCAAAATCGCGTGTAATCCGCTCGTATGGTGCAAAACCAACCCAAAGCCATTCTGTAATAATACTTGGTTGCCTGATATTGAATATTGCTTATATTTCCGTGAAGCAGGAGTGAAACTTAACGATGGAGTTAAACTGAAGTCGAGATGGTATATGAGCAAAACTAATAAGGCGGATAAAGAAGATTATATCCACCCAACAATAAAACCTTTAGACCTTGTGTGTAGGCACATTAAACACGCTTGCCCACAAACACCAGACGCAGTTGTTTTAGATCCATTTATGGGAAGTGGAACAACAGCAGTCGCTTGTATCGAACTAGGATTGAACTATCTTGGGTTCGAAATTGATGAAAAGTATTGGAAAATTGCTATCGATAGAACTCAAGGGATTGACGCTAAAGGACAAATGTCTTTATTTGGCGCCAGTGGATTCATTGATTTGCAAGAAGACGATAAGGCAATGTCGATATTCGACGAAGGAGATAATTAAAATGCCAGAAAAACAAGAAGAGAGCAATGTCGTTCTCGAACTCAAACCAAGTGAAATTTTCCAATTGCACTTGTGCGTTCTTAATCGTATGGGTAATGCGCAGATTAAATTCTGCAACGCTCATAATGAGGAGGAACAAAAAACAGCTGAAGGATTGTTAGCATATCTTACAATTCTCGACAACAAAATAGTAAAAGCACTAAAAGGAGATGATGGAGATGGGAAGAAATAAAACAGTTGAAGCTCATATTGGGGAACTCAGGTGCTGTGCCATAGCCGTCATCCTGAGGCAAGACCTTCTTACAGGGAAGGAAATGAAACCAGAACTAAAAGTGTGTTTATCAAAGATTAGTGAAGTGCTAAGAAAATACGATAGTGTCGGTATGCAACCACAATACAATATGATGATGTGCCTATTTGACGGAGAAAAAGAACAAGTTGCTCTAGATTTTATGAAAGAACTTGAAGAACTTCACATTGATGGTGTAGAAAAACTCAATCCTGTCCGTAATGCGTGCTATGTAGATAAGCGTTATTTAGAAGGCATTTATAAAAATGTCCAAGTCGCATTGCCACCAAGAGAAGTGGATGAGGCGATCGTGGAAATGCTTGAAGAATACTGCTTCGAGTGGAGGTTTACTCAAGACCCAGTTGCAGACATATTCGCGTATATAGGCGAACTAGGTGGTGGAAGAAATCTTCAATTCATCATTCAGCACGGAACTAAACGTTTCGCTGCGGGTATGAATAATGGAACGCTCAGACAAACTGAGAATCTTATCGGCTATTGGAAAGGAATTCTTAAAGATACCGAAAAAGATGTCATTGACTGGTGCAACAACCATAAAGGCATAGCGAAGATTTATAGAGAAAGTGCGCAAGCGTAATGGCGCGAAGGAAGATTAAAACTCACTCTTATCACGCCTACAAACGTTTAAGTGAAAGATTAGGACTAGATAAGCGTGAAACTAACGACTTCGCCCGTAATGCCAGACGCCTTGGAAAATCTTCAGCACATTTCCAAGATGGGAAACTAAAAACCTATTTGGAATCAAAGGGCAAATATAAGCGCGTAAAGGTATATAGAGGTGTAGTGGTGATAATGGCAAAAACAAGCAATCGCCTTATCACTGCTTACCCCCTACCCAACGAACTAAGAGAGGAATACGAACAATATGATAAACAATGAATTCTTACTAATAGGCATATGCACGTCTAATTATCAGTATATAGGTAATGGAAAGTGGAAATCTTATTTACTGAAACTTGAAGTTGAGAAATTTGCATCCAAAAAAGGAAATGCTTTTGAAGTAGAAGTCCAAGTGTATGGAAACAATACTGCCGTTGATACAAGACTTGAAATGTTAGGCAAACAAGTTGCTGTTAATGGTTATATCGACAGTTTTCAAACCAACGAAGGACACGTAATGGTAAAACTTGTAGCACAAAGGATTTATCCTTTAGGCGAGCAAAAGATTAAAATTTCTAACGATGTGGATACAGGTGTGGATAACTTTGAAGAGCAATTGCCTGATGGAGATGTCGTTCAAGATGATGATTTGCCATTCTAACATAGGAGTGCGCGTATATGTGTAGAGACGAAAACAAACAAGCCAAGACTATTGCTGACAAAATCAAAAAAATGTTGATGAACCTTGAAATGACCATTCTCTATGCCGAGAGTGAGATTAAGGTTAGGCGAGCAACGATGAAACTTTACGAAGGCGAAACGACCAAATGGAAGCAGAAGAAATTTTTGGACGCTAAAATTGAAGAAGAGCGTTTTGAAGTCTATAAGGAAGACATCGAACATCTTCGCGATGAGCTGGTTGAAAACATTGACATCTTGCTCTCTAAACACACACCAAGATATAAACAAATCTTCAAAATGTATTTCTTTGAAGAAAAAACCTATCAAGAAATTGCCGACCAAACAAATTATTCATTAGTTGCTATAAATAAAATCATTTCCAAACTGAAAAATGACTTGTTAACGTTCTATGTGCCGTAATGTGCGCTAGCATAATGATAGCAAATGCCCCTAGATTTAACAAAAACCACCCTAGAAACGCTCAAACAAAAAAAGACGAGGAATTACCCTCGCCTTTTATTTTTGTCTCAAATTGCCTTATTTCTAAATATCGATATTATAATGTCTAAAATAATATATAGATATAAGTAATGGAATAATGCCAAACCAAAAAAATAAACCCCACTTGCCAAGTATGTATTCTTGCCCACTTAATAGACTTATGCTACACACCACAGCAGTGATAGTGGAGACCAATCCAATGCACGCCGTGCCAAACATTAAAACTTTCATAGCACTAGCATACACCAATTGCCTGTTGACCAAAAGAATTTCTCAGGAGTGAAAGTGTTGCGGAGATATGCTTAAGCACAAAAAAATGATGCGAATTCATATTTCATATATTAGTAAGAGTAAAACACTCTAACAAATATATGGTTGTAGATGGTGAAAAGAGCAAAAAAAAGACAGCCCTTTCGAGCTGCCTTCGTGTGTTATTTGCACCTACTCATATGTTCGCGTATTAGTGCGCGAAATAGTTCAGTCTTGTTATCTATTTTAGATAAATAATCGATAATGTCTTTATCACTATCTACATTTAATCTAATGTTGATAAGCTTATTGTTCTTCTTGCGCCATTCTTGTCTATTCTTTTCGGCGCCATTGTTCGGTAGTGTCTTCCTACCTACTTTCTTATGTCTTCCCATAAATTGTTGTCCTTTCAGTCGATTATGAAATAAGTGTCTTCCGTAGGTATGAGCGCACACCCACCCCACGTGCCGTGTAGTTGACCAATATCGTCAATATGCTCTATTATACCAGACTTGCCAGAATAGTTTGGTTCGGATTTCATTTCTAGGATCAGCACTTTTGCTCCAATTTGTGCTAAGGGTTGTTCCTGCGAGATAAAGTCGTGCGCCATTTTTTCACACCCTTTATCTTTCGCGAGCATATACATACGAGAAGGCACTACCACAAAGTTATTGCAGTGGTCGCAACATACACCCTCTACGAGGGGTAAGGCGCTATTGCCATACCCCTTTATTTCTTTTCCACAAATACAACATTTCATACTCTTGCTACCAAAACCTTTCTCATTTCACTTTTGAGAATTCCAACTTGAGTTAAAACTGCTTGAGTTTCTTCTTCAGTTAGTGAAACGGATTCGCCTTCATCGTTTGCTTTGCAAATAAATACGTTGCCAACGATTTGTTCTACCAACTGTTTGCCACTAAAAGTTAAAATGCTGACTTTGTTGTCTTCTTTGAAGAGACCTTCATCATCGCATACGATGTCGAGCGCATAGTCGCCAAACATACGTGTGACTATGTCTATGCAGCCGCAATTTAATAGCGCATACATATTAGGCAAAAACGTTGTCTTGCCATTTTCTTGTTCTTCACATTCAAAAGAATATGGAGCAATTTCATTTGTTTGTGTATTAACTAATACACCTTTGATTTGTTTTTTCATTGTTGAGTGAGTTCCTTTCTTAAAATGCTTTCCCATCGTGAAATGGGTGGTTGATTTCATCAACGCCGTCTTCCAAGCGTTGACCGAATCCGTTGTATAATGCGCCACACTTTTCGCAAGTGTTTGTGAGTGAGTCCATAAGCTCGACTTCACACCCACAGCGTTCACATTTGATAGTGCGCCACGGATAACGTAGTAGTGCCATATCAGTTTTGCCCCCCTTTCTTTAATGCAACATTTATGTCGGTAGTGGTGTGTTCTATGTTTTCTTTTCCGTTCCACACATAATACCTATACACGAGTGTCTTGTTATCGTATGCTCGTTGTATTTCTTCGAGTAGGTTTGGGTGGTCTTGTCTAAACAAGTCTTCTTCTTTTTTCTTGTAGTCATATTCACAACCAGCGTGAATACCCCAACAATAATCAAAGATTATTTTTCCGTTATTCACTACAAGATTGATAGATTCTTCACGTGTTGAGCGTAATATACCCATATAGTGAATGTCCTCAGTCATAAAATTGAGGACTGTTTCTCCTTCGTAGATGTAAACATCTACAATAAACTTGCTTGCCATTATTGAATACCCCCTATGTAAGCGTATGTAATGCCATTCATATTAAAAATATGAATATTATTTTTTTCCAAAAACTTTTTGAGTTTCTTATCGTTCTTAAACTTTTTTGAGACATATTTGTCTCGTTTCCAAAATGAGATTTTCATAATTTTTGATTCCTTTCGTTGAGTGAGATTTATATATTTCTATGCTCCGTGTATTCCATCTATTTGGATGGACTACACTAAATAGAAATATATATTTCGGTAGTGCTGACACCCAACCTACTCTAAAAGAGTAGGTCGAGTGCTTTGATTACGTTCTTCGCGAGTGTGCCAGCATAGTTGCAGTTTTCTTCGATAACTGCTTTTGCATTTTTGCAAACTCTCTTAATGTCGGCAGTGTTTGAATATTCACTAATGAATATTGAGCGTTTGTTATCAAAAACTTTTAAGTTTTTGTAATCATACTTACAACGTTGCATTTCTAAGTTTTTGCGAGATTGTTCACAATTTTCGTGGTATCTCTTTTTGTAATTTTCATCGTAAGATGAAGAAGACATAACTCTACGCTCTTCATTTGCAACTCTTTCAAAGTATTCATCGATATTTTCGCCTACTTTTCCATCGAAAAGTATAATGTTATATTCATAACCACTTTTGTTAAGTTCGTGATAACATTTTTCGATTTCTTCCTTTGGAAGAGCGTTGCTACCACTTGACTTAGAAAATCTTCTCTCTTTGTTTCTTTCGATAACAAAGTGAGAATCAACTCTAATTAAGTTCCACTCAAAATCATTTCGTTTTTGCTCTATTTCATAGAGTGCCTTTAAGATTTTGTTAACTTCGTTATTGTTTTTCTCAAAACTACCACTTTGGTCTAACCAAATGTTAAGAATCTTCTTTGAAGATTTCTTACTTGTTTGGTTATCTTCGTATGCTTTCTTTTCAAACCACTTACAACTATCGTTGTGGTCTTTCATAAAACGCTTGGCATTAAATCTTCCACAATATCCATATTGTGCTTGGCTTTGGTTGATTCCAGTGCCAACATTTCTAACAATTACTTTTAGTAATTCGACTTTAGTGTTGTTATCGGATTCGTAGTCTTTCAATTTCATTGAATAGCCGTTCCAACATTTCGCACTTTCTTGTTTTAACAAGACAACTGCATTTTTCATAGTTTCTTCGATTTCTTCGTTCGATAGTTTACTATCGGCGCTTTCTTCTTCGAAATCATCTGCGATGATAGCGGTAGGGTCATCATCTTCACTTTGTGAAGGATCTTCAGCATTTTCTTCATTGCCAGTGCTTTCTTCTTTAGAAGAATCTTCGTTGTGTTCTTCGTTTTTGTCTTCACTCTCTTCTTTAGAAGAGTTATCGGATTCTTCTTCGGATTCTTCACTCTCTTCATTAGAAGAGTCACCTTTGGCGCTACTATCTTCTTTAGAAGAGTTTTCTTTGCTTTCGTTAGTATCTTCGCTTTCACTTTGTGAAGATTTCTTACTATTGCTTTGTGTTTTTTCTTCGGTGCTTGAAGAAGATTCTTCTTCATTACTGGAAGAATTGCTTTGTTGAGAATCACTTTGTGATTTTGCCATTTGGACTAATTTATCCCAAATACCTTTAAGGTATTTAAGAAGGTTTTCCATTGCTCTACATAGTGAAGTTTCTTCACTTGTAGTGGAATTGATTTTGCTTGTGATTTGGATGAATTGATTAACCTTTTGGTTAATCTCTTTCTTCATAATCGGAGCATATCTAAATCTAACGGCATTGAAAACAAAGTTTTCGAAGGTCTTAGCGTGTTGCAATGGAATTGCATTATGTAGATTTTGCTTAAAATCTACGCCGTGGTAGTAGTTCTTGAGAATAGTTTCTATTCTCTCATCTTCCAAAATGTTCGCAAAGTTAGGATTCAATAAAGTGAATCCACTTTGTGCTCTTTGCATTAGTCTTCGTGGTGTTAAAATTGCGTGACTAATTTCGTGATAGAGAAAACATCTAATATGTTTCTCTAAATCGGCATTAGTTAATTCTTCTTTGCCACTGCCAACTATTGCTTCAGCAATGTTAACAAGTGCAATATGGATTTCAAACCCATTAGGGTTGAAATAACTTGTTTGAGAGTAGTTATCAAAGATAACTGGAATGGTGTCTACCTTTAGGTAGTGTGCCACTGGTAAAGTTTTTAAGATTTTTTCGGATTCTTGAGATAAAATCTCAATGGTTAAATCTTGCATTTTCATAGTGTTAATTGCCTTTCCTTAGGGTAGGTATTACCATATCCACCCTAAATTTTGTAAATTATCAAAGTTTTCGATTTTGCTTGCTCTACTTACCAAAGGATTTGGTAATGGTGTTTTACCCATATTAGTTTCGAGATTCAAAGTCATAATGACTTTGAAACCTTCTTTAATGTCGAGTTTCATACCTCTATCGTAGATAGAATCGGTGCTATCGGTAATGCCTTGTAATCGTTGTAAAACAACGCCATTGTAAAGATTTGCCTCATCTATGATGATAGGTTGTCCGTTAACCATTGCTTTTGCAATGTCAGTCAATTCGTATTTCTTCGTAGAAGGGTCAAACATTGTAAATAAATCATCGGGATCAGCTGAAGCTGAAGCGACTAATTTAGGTGCATTTGGATATTCTGCTACAGCAGAAGTTGTTTTTCCAGTTCCAGCAGCGCCGTATTTGATTTCTAACCTTTGGTTAAATCTTCCGTGCTTTGGTGCTAAACTCTTTAGAGTTTTGAGAATTTCTTGCCACTCATAACTTTGGAATTTTTCTCTTGCTCTTTGGAGCAAGTCTTCATCATAACCGACTAATTCCATAGAATTAACTATGAATTGACTTGGGTCGCTCTCAAATAGTAAACTATTTAAGAGACGTGGGTCAGGGTTATACTCGAAATCTTTGCAAAAAGTAATTATACTTTTAGCAAGAGCGTCTCGATTCACTTCACTACTTGTAGTGGTTTCTTGAGCGGATTCACTACTTGTAGTGATTTTTTCTTCTTTGGAAGAAGACTTTATTGTGCTACCAACTTTTGGTAAACCAAAAGTTCTTTCACAATATGCTTGTCCATTAGTTTGTCCACCTTGAATAAAAGTTGCTAAAGCACTTTTAGACTTGAATGTGATGTCTTCAGTGGTAATGATATTACCACTTGCATCGGTTGTGGTCTTTGTGTTTCTCAAAGTGATTAAATCACTTTGTGTAAAACTTGCTCCTACTGGGTTTAATTTTGCCCCTTGTTTTAGAACTAAAACAATACCAGAGTTAGTGTTGTCTTCGTTCCACTCTACTTGTAGAGTGCCTTTTTTGTTAGTTAATGTTTTCATTTTTATTCTCCTTAAATTATTTTATAATTTAACCCGTTGTGGGTTGTTGTTTGTTGTTGTTATGCTTTGACTACTAAGCATTAAAGAGTATTCTCTTTAAGGTCGTTGAAATATCACAATAACAAGACCAAGTTTCTTTGTTGTTTTATATCGTATAAAACTACAAACACGATAGAAGATAGAATTGAACAGCGCCCTATCTTCGATAGGTTTGGCGCCTTTTGTTGATAATAATAAACTATTTATTAGTTTATTTCCGTTGTCCGTTCTTGCTGTATTTATAACTGCAACACAATTGAATATTTCTATTCAATTGCTGGGGGTTATAATTGTGCTCCGCTCCCATCATCTATTCTTCTTATATCTTACCTACTATAACTTTGGTAAAAGTTATCCGTCTTAGATAGGTTTCTTTACACGTTAGCAACCTTACTAAAACAATGTTTTAGTTAACAAATCGTTTATTATGTTTGTCAAAGAACAGCGTCGAGATTAAGCGCTAACTCAATTTCGACACTATCATTCTATGATATATGGAATAAAGTTGTAAAGAGCATTTTTTCTATTAGTGAGAATAACATAATCTATTTAATAAATATTTTATTAAATAAAAATGCCTATTATTTATAATAAAAAATTCTCGAGATCCGTTAAAAAATCACAACATTTTTAAGGACAATAAAATAGTTTCTATTTTATAAATAAATCTTTAATTTCCTATTTAATATCATTGATATTATCTAATTCTATTTAATAAATAAATCAAAATGAATGAATAATCTATTTAATAAATAGTAAAACTATTTAATAAATAAAAAGTTTTTAACGATATATATGTGAGAAAAACATTATTTTTTCTAAAAAAATAGACCAGTATCATAAATCTATTTATCGCATATCTATAATTAAATAGTTTCTATTTAATAACTTAATAATGGTAGTGGTGCTATTCAATACAATTGCACCACCTATTAAAAAAGATAGATTTAATCTATCTTTATCTATTAAATAACTCTATTAAGGGTAAAAAGAACGCTGTAAGCGTTAACTATTTAATACCATACCACTTAGGATTTATGCTAAAGCATAAGGAGAAACGGCACCCTATGGCACGGAAACAAGGGGAGGGGCGCTTATATAAATAATGTCTCACCTTAAAATTTATCCCAAAAAATTAGGACACCCCCTTCCTATATAGCCGATGGATCTTCTGGAAAAGGGTGGTATGAGAGAAAAATTCGCCAGTATCATTTTTGTATCTACGAAAACCGTGCTTTCAAATTGCGAGCGAATAGCGCTTGTTGTAGACTTATCGTAGGTAGGAGTCTGCGCAGAATGGACAATCGTGAATTGATGACAGGTTACGAGAAACGCTTATACAGTGGCTGGGAAAAGACGGCTGCTGATTTGCTCAAAGATAACCAGATGGTTGCTTCAACTGTCAAACAGTGTCTCGGTGTTGAGATGGAAGAAACTCTGGAAAGCGGAGAGAAGAAGAATGTTCCTTTCGTAGTTCAACTCGTTGGAAAGCTTCTCGCTTACTGGTATGACCATCCAGAAAAGATTGACCTTAAAGTCTTATCCAACGTCTTGGGTGAAACAAAGCAAGAAATTGCTGTGGATACGAAGACTGCTGCCGAAATGTTCCGTGGTGTGACAGCGGGGTCAAAAGTGGATGGTTCCAGTTCTTAGTTTTCAAAACTTCGAGACGGGGAAATTCAAAGAGACTTTAGCGGACAAGATGTTATCGCCATACGACAATGACTTGGCGATAGAGGTTGAATCAGAGAATGGCAAGATCCTTGTTGTTCCTGTGTGGAGATTTATCGAAAGATACCTTCGCATTAAGAACAAGAGTGGTCGATATTGCGTTTTCGAAATCAACAGAGCACAGTGTGAGTTCTATATCGAACTATGTGAACAGAAACGCAGAGGGCAACCAATGCGTATCAACATCTTAAAAGCACGTCAACTTGGGTTCTCCACATTCATCGCTGCGATACTGTTTGTGTTAACGATTTTCGTTCCTAACCAAACGGCGTGCATTATCGCAGATACCGCAGAGCACGCGACAAACCTTTTTAAGAAGTATAAGTTCTACTACGCGAACCTTCCTCAATACTTCAAGGACAAACTACCTTTGGTAGCAAGCAATGCGAAGGAATTGACGGTGGATTACGGGATGGGACAGACTTCTACGGTTAGAGTTCTCGTTCAAGGTGAGAACGCTGGTCGTTCCGACACAGCACAATATCTTCACCTTTCAGAAGTCGCCTTCTGGCAAAATATCGAGGACACTACAACATCAATCTTACAAACGGTTGATGATAACAACCCTAATTCCATCATCGTGTATGAGACAACTGCTAATGGTGTCAATGATTACAAGGTTATATGGGATGAGGACGTCGCCAGTGGATCAGAAGTTGGATACAAAGCATTATTCTTTGCTTGGTTCCTTGATCCTAACAACGTGGCGAAGTATTGGGACTTCGAATTATTCGATTGGGAAGTCAAGTTGATGCACAAATTCAACTTATCACTAGACCAAATCGCGTGGTATCGAACTCAATACAACAAAATGCGTGGCAATCTTGCCAAACTTAGACAAGAAATGCCATCTAGCCCTATTGAAGCGTTCATCGTTTCGGGTTCTTCCCAGTTTAATATGGAACTTCTTCTCGAAAGAAAAGAGGAAATCCTTGAAGAACAAAAGAAGAATCCAGCAAAAAGAGGGTTCTTCAGATTTGACAAACGTTTCTCCAGTGATGGTCAAGTCATTACTGTTGAGAACGTTCGTTGGGTCGATGATGAACAAGGTTCTGTATGGATCTACGAAGAACCACTTAGAGGACATCCTTATATTGCTAACAATGACCCTGCGCTTGGTGGTGAAGACTACTTCGCAATACAGGTTGTTGATAACAATACAGGGAAACAAGTCGCGGTTTATCACAAGAACAAATGTGATGCGGATGACTGTGGGTATCAACTTTACTGTTTAGGCAATTATTACAACAATGCGCTTATTAACGGTGAAACGAATACCACGGCATACATTCTCAAACTTGTCAAAAAGTGCGGTTATAGGTTTATTTACCAAGACCAAGATTACGAAACCTTACAAGGACGTTATCAAGACAAACTTGGTTATAAGACCAAACAAAACAATCGTCAGGCAATGATTGAAGAATTTGCAGAAGAATTCCGTGATAATCCGAAAATCATTCGAGATTACGCGACAATATGCGAAATGGAAAGTTTCCAAATCGTTAGAAACGAATCTACTGGTAGAGAAAAAGCACAAGCCACTGCTGGAAAACACGATGACCTTGTAATGGCAATGTGCGGTATCTACTTATGTAGAAGAGCGCAACGCAGTTATGTCGACGAAGCTGCAAAAGATTCAAGAAAATTATCCTTTGAAGAATTAGAAGAAATTGTCGAAAAGAAACGCCGTGGTGGCAATCAACCAGAGTTAAGGAGAAATGTAATTGAAATATGGGATTAGCAGACTACAAAACCTATAAGAAAAGACAAAAAATCCTTGCCTTCCTAAAGGAAGAGTTTGGCGTTACTGAAGACGATTTGAAATATATCAAGAGTGTCAAGAAAGAGATTGCTGATAACAAAAAAATGCTCAAAGACACCCTTGAAGATAACCAAATGCTCAGAGAGCAAGTAAAAGCACTTGCTGATGAAAATAAATCATTAACTGGTCGTGTTGAAACACTGGAAAAAGCTCAGGTTAAATCTATCGAATTAACCGAGAAGCAAAAGAAAGAAATCGAAGACAAGTATAATGGAGCAACAACACCTGAGGACATCGTAAAGATGTTTGCAGATGACGCGGAGGAGTTCTACCCAAATGGCATCGGAAACTAAGTCAGAACAATCAACCACAATTGCTTACCAATATTTCTTACTCGACAAACAATATAAGTCTGCCGAAAAAAATGTTGGAACAAATCTGCTTAATGTAATTAACCAAGCGCAGAACTTTTATAATGGAAATCAATTTCCAAATAAGAATCCTAATAATGCTTTGCGTATTTCCATTAACATTTGCTCTTTTGCTGCAAATATCAAAGCCAGTAAAATTTGTGGAACACCTATTTATCTTGCTTATACAGCAGATAATCCTGACACCGATTGCACTAAATTAAGACAGTTTGATGAATATAACTGTAATAAACTCCATCAAAAAACTTTTAATTTCCAATCTGCATTAAATGGTTTCGTTAATGGAACAGAAATCGCTTTTGTCCGTTGGGACGAAGATGATACCTCTTATCAAGGTATTTATAAAGGCGGTCTTGTCTATGAACATATCGATCCTAGAAACTTTGCTATTGCAAATAACCGTTTACCTGCTAAAGATATACAAAATCAAAAATGGGTAATGTTCTGGAATTATATGGAAGTGGGCGCTGTCAAAGAATTACTTGAAGGCAGTGAGGAAGAAATAGAAGAAAAGAAGAAATCTATATCCAGAGAAGTCAGCAAAGGTGATGAAACAGTAGATTTAGAAACGGTTGCACACTCTTTAATTCGAGTGTTTACACGTTATTTCAAATTAGATGGTGAAGTCTATTTTGAATGTTCAACAGAACACGTAAATATTTTCAGTTATCCACATCCATTAAATAGAAAACTTCACACTGCAAAAATTAAAAAAATAGTAGATGAATATAAAAAGAATTTAGATGAAAAAGATCCTGATGGTAATAAGGTCAAAGATTACAAAATCGATTATGAAGACCTTGTTATGCAACATTATAAGGATACCAAACTCTCTGATGAAGAATATAAAGACATCAAAGAAAAATTCTCTTTATATCCATTTGCAATATTCGTTCCATTTGTTGATAATGACGCCTTCTGGGGAAGAAGTGATGTTCAATCTTTAATTCCTATTCAAAAAGGTATCAACTATATGGTCACAATGACCTTAAAATGTGCAGAAAACAATGCTTATAACAAGATTCTTGTTAAACCTGATACATTGCAAGGTCAAGTAATTACAAACGAACCTTCTCAAGTTCTTGTTGATTACAGTGGATTCACTAACGGTTGGGGTTATAAGACACTTGAAACACCACCTGTTCCTAACGGTTTGTTAGATTTCTCAGATAGATTACTTGCTATGACAAGAATTATCTATGGATTTAATGACGTTATGGACGGTTCTGTTACGAACAAGGATATGTCTGGTTATATGCTCCAACAAATGATTAAGCAATCCAACACTGCAATCGAACAACAACAACAAATCTTCTGGGAATTCCAAGAAGACCTCGCCGCAATTCGCCTTACATTCTACAAACACTATGTGGATCAAGCGAAATACACCGCAGAGTTATCTGACACGGAATACGCCGAAGAAGAAGAGAGTAGAAAGATGATGTATAACCGTCTTATTTCTGGTAAGAAACTCAAAAAGTATCCAATGGCAAAGGCGGAAGACTTCGAAAAACCTACTCATAAAAGCAAGATTTATTCAATTACTAACGAAGAAATGTATGGAGTTAGGTTCGATATTATGGTTGAAGCAATGCAAGGTCTTGCAGACAGTAAACTTATCGAAAGTCAAATGTGGGACAACTTATTCATCAATGGTGGAATTAAAAACATCGAACCTGAATTGCTTGAAGCATACTTCAATGCAAATCCAAATGTATCTCCAAGAACTAAGGCAGCAATTAAAGCCGAAGTTGAAAGACTTAAAAAAGGTAAGATTGCAAAACTTGAACAACAAATTCAAGAAATTGTTCAAAAAACACAGCAAATCATTGATTATGCAAAACAACTTGAAAACGTCGTTGGTTATCAAGGTAACTACTTGAAGAACTTAACTTCAGAATTTACAGGTAAGATTGCAACTCAAAACAAGATTATCAATGGTCTTACCACCGATTTAATGAAATACCGCGAAGGCGAACAAGCAAGCGCAGGAGAAGTTAAATCAAATAACAGTAGAGGAATTAGTGGAACTGGGGCGAATGGTAAAGCCCAAGCGTCCTAGTGACACATCCTATAAATCCCTTGAGAAAGGGCAAAAATCTCACTCGCATTGAAGAGCGTAAAAATCTATTTCGCAAGAATAGCGTAAAAATCGCTCTTCTGCCAAGAAAGGAACTCTTATGACAGAAGAAGAAAAAAAACAAAAGGGTCAAGAACAAGATGACGTTTTAGATCCTGACGAGTTTGATGAAGACGAAGATGACAATCAGAAAACTGACAAGACTGATGGTGATGATTCGGATAAATCAGGCAACTCTAATTCGGGTAAGTCAGACGAAGAATTAGAGAAAGAAAGACGTGCAGAATTTGCACGCAAACGTCGTGAAAAAGAAGCTGCAGAAAAAGCTGAAAAAGAACGACTTGCTCACGAAGAGCAAATCCGTCAAGAAGCCGCGACGAAAGCCAAATTAGGCGTTCTCACGGAAAATCCTTGGACTAAAAAACCTATCAAAGACGAAAAGGATTTGGAAGTCTATGAGATTATGAAGGAACTTGATGAGAAAGGTAAAGACCCACTTGAAGACTTTCCTGAAGCGATTGCTAACAGAGCGCGTAAGCGTGATGAAGAAAGCAAGAAAGCAGAAGAAGACGCAAAGTTGGTTAAAGAAAATCTCAAAAAGGAAATTGATGACCTTAGAAAGAAGTATCCTAAAGTCAACACCAGAGAACTTGCCGATGATCCTTTATATGGAGAAATCGCCGAGGAAAAAGGTGGCAGATGGACTGTTACTGAAATCTATGAAGAGTATCTCAAACGTAAAGGCGCTAAGAAAACTGATGCCGACGAAGATGAGCAACACCGCATAGAAGAAATTGCGAAAAACAATAAACAAACCAGTTCTAATGGTGGTAGTTCAAAGAATGGCGGACAAAAATCTGTAAGTGAAATGACTCCTGAAGAGTTTAGAGCTTACTACAAGAAAAAATATCATCGTTAAGAAAGGAAACACACATTATGCCAAATGTCCCAACAGCGGGCGTCAACAAATATGCAGAACTTACCGATGAACACATTGCTGACATTAAGAAAAACATCGAAGTGTTCGTCGCTAGTGATGAATATTGGGATAAATTCGCCCACCACTCAATCGTCCCAAGAGGTCACAGAACTTTCACCTCTCGTAGACTAGTAAAACCAAGAGTCAAAGCAGAAGATATTAAACCACGTGCTGAGTTAATTGCACCACGTCCAACAAAGATCTCTGTTATGACCTTTGAAAAGACAGTTCAAAACTATGGCGATAAAGCATACTACACCAGAGAGGATTTACAATTCCACTTTGATGACACAGTTGATAACATCGCTATGACATTAAAAGAGATTGCTGTTCAAAAACTTGATTTAATCAAAGGTAAAGCGTTCGTCTCTTCTAGAGCAATCGTTACCTACGATACAAGCATTATGAACACTCTCAAAAAAATCGCTATCATTCTTCGTAAGAATCACGTTAAAAGATACTCTGAAGGCAAATGGTTAGTCCATATGACCGCAGAAGAGCTTAACCAATTCCGTGGAGAATTAGAAAGCGCACATCAAATTTTATCTGAAAATTTGAAAGTTAAACTTGCTGAAGGTTTAGAATCCATTGGTTCTTGGGGAGACTTCACATTCTCCGTTACCGAATCTCCAGTTATGTATAAGAGTTCATCCGTCCAATATCTTGTTGTTATGGGCAGAAGAGAAATCGACGGTGAATCTCCAGTCGACGTTTCTAAACTCGAAGGCGAAAGCGGTATCGAAGTCATTAACAATGGCTTAGGTTCTGGAGTTATCGAAGATGAAGATGGCAACATCACATCCGATGATAACAAACAAAAAGGCGCAATGGCTATCAATATGGATGGTCTTGGCGCTTGTGTCTCTGACGACCTTGCAATCATTAACGTCGAAGTTACTATTGCTGAAGTTAAAGGCACTGCACTTGCACTTTCTGAACTCACTGGTTACAAGTCCCACAGTGGTAATGAGTTAGAACTTACTGCCGCTGCAGGAACAAAGACCCACTTTGTTTACAAAGGCGCAAGATATGATTCTGTTGCTTCCAAATACTACGCAAGTGGTAGCACAATCATCTCAGCACAAGTCGTTGCTGATGAAGGCGAAGCATTCTCTGGTGGCGCTGCACCAACATCCAGCAACTGGAGTGTTCAATACAAACTCACCAGTGATGGCGATGCTATCGATTGTGAAATCTTGGCAGTCAAGAAGACCGCTGTCAACTATGACACAGTTATCTTCCTTGTCCCTGACAAAGCATACAGTGTCACAATCACTTCTTCTGCGACAGCAGACTAATAGGGTGCCTCCTATAACTGCATTTTAGGGGTTGGCAGTTAAAACTAACCCCTTCTCACTCAACGAAAGAAGGAAATAATTTATGGCAAAAAAAGTCAAAAAATTCTTCATTACTATCAATGCTGATACTAATGAGCAAAATGCTAAAAAAGAGCAATATAGAGTCTACCAACTCGATGGACAAACAATTCAAGTTCCAATTGGAATGAGTGTTGAAGTCCCAGAATGGCTTGCAAAAAGAGCAAAAGAAATTGGGGATATCCCTGATTACACAATTATTGAAGTAGACGCATAAGATAGCGTTAAAGGAGAGAACTCATATGTTATTAAGTGAACTTGTTTATCTAGCAGTTAAAAAAGCCATTTACTATGATGACAGTTCTTTTACTTACGATAGTTTTATTCAAGGAAAGTTTGACGGCGATCCTGACTATGCGCAAAGCATTAACAATGTGTTTTCTCCTTTGAATACAGCAATTTCTGAGTTATCTGACCTAGAAAGAATTCCCTACATAGTAGAAAAGGTCAATCTTCAGAACAATGCTTTTAGTCTTTCTAGTCTTTCTAAAAAGGTTAAAGAGATTGTTGCAATTGCATATATCGATAAAGATACAGGCGAAATCGTTCCTGTTCCATACGTTAGATTTG
>Ga0247611_10001012_pt1 | contig 52756 bp, 42 predicted proteins | sample 177DNAGHGhighgp2_FD_192422 | JGI IMG/M metagenome (GOLD analysis project Ga0247611, IMG submission 192422) | Sheep rumen microbial communities from Palmerston North, Manawatu-Wanganui, New Zealand - 1770 DNA GHGhigh gp2 | ecosystem: Host-associated > Mammals > Digestive system > Stomach > Rumen... | reverse complement strand
GCAAATGCTCGTTGCCAAGATTGACAACATGGTGGAGAACACGGGCGACGACCGTGCCGAACGGCCTTACGTGGAGAATGGCACCTATTTTATATATTATGGTGAAGGTGCCAAGCAGGTGGCCGAGGGCGTCTTCGGTCCGTCATTGCGTGAGGGTGTCTGCTATACATCCGAGGAACTCTCACGCAAGCAGATAGTGCCGCGAATCACTGAAGTGCTGTCTTACAAATGAAGGCAATGGCTAAATGAGGTTACGATTTAGAAACCAAACTCCTTCACCAATCCTCCCAATTTGCATATCCCTGCATTATAGCCGCCCCTTATCAAGGGGCTCTAAATCCCCGTTTTACCTTTATTTTAGGCCGAATTGCGTTAATCTTCCCAGATCCGTTGTTCTTTACAAGCTTTTTTTCGTCGCTCAGCCCGTAGGGATGCTTGCTTCATGCAAGAACTTTGGATAAGTTTTTCGCTGTGCTCAAGGAAACTTCAATGCACTCGGCAATGAAAATAAATACCCGTATTTCTTTTGCATTTCACTCGACTTTCCGTAACTTTGCACCCTGTTATGAGCAACGAACGCGGAAACTTCGGAACGAAGATTGGAGTGATCCTGGCAACGGCAGGCTCTGCCGTGGGACTGGGTAACATCTGGCGTTTTCCCTACATGACGGGACAGAACGGCGGTGCCGCCTTCATCATCCTCTATTTCGTTTGCGTATTGCTCTTGGGCATTCCCGGCATGCTGGGTGAGTTTATCGTCGGTCGCCACTCGGCCTCCAATGCCGCCCGTGCCTACGGACGAATGGCTTTCATCGGCTACATGGGTGTCATCACCTCCATGATCATCCTGGGCTTCTACGCTGTGGTGGCCGGCTGGTGCCTGCAGTATCTCTTTGCCTCGCTGATGGGACAGATTCAGGGCGATGCCGACTATGTGAAGGACTATTTCGCTTCTTTCTCCAGCGACCCGCTGCAGCCTACGTTCTGGACCATCGCCTTCATCCTGCTCACCCATCTGGTGGTGACGAAAGGTGTGCGCAACGGCATTGAGAAGGCCAGCAACCTGCTCATGCCTACGCTCTTCGTCCTGCTTGTTGTCATTGTCATTGCTTCCTGCTCACTGCCCGGAGCGTGGCAGGGCGTGGAGTTCCTGCTGAAGCCCGACTTCACGAAGGTGGACCACAGCGTCATGCTGGAAGCACTGGGTCAGGCCTTCTTCTCGCTCTCCCTTGGCACGGCATGCCTCTGTACCTATGCCAGCTACTTCAGTCGGCAGACGAACCTCTTGCGGTCAGCGGTGCAGATAGCCTTCATCGACTCTGCCATTGCCATCCTGGCCGGACTCATGATCTTCCCCGCCGCCTTCTCCGTAGGCGTTCATCCCGATGCAGGGCCGTCGCTCATCTTCATCACCCTGCCCAACGTCTTCCAGCAGGCTTTCGCCGCCGTTCCCGTCGTGGGCTATGTCATCAGCATCCTTTTCTACAGCCTGCTGTCGCTGGCGGCCCTCACATCGACAATCTCCATGCATGAGATTGGCACAGCATTCTTCTATGAGGAGCTCCATACCACGCGCAGTCGTGGAGCATGGATCGAGACCATCATATGCTGCACCATCGGAGTGTTCTGCTCCCTGTCGATGGGAGCCGTGGACGAACTGAAGCTTTTCGGCATGGAGTTCCTGAGCTTCTGCGACTACCTGACGGCACAGGTGCTGCTGCCCTTAGGTTCGTTCCTGACCTGTCTGTTTGTGGGATGGTATGTACCCCGCCATGTTGTGAAGGATGAGTTCACCAATTGGGGAACCCTCCGCGGCACACTCTTTCCTTTCTGGCTCTTTGCCGTGCGGTTCATCTGCCCGCTGTGCATCGCCGCCATCTTCCTCCATCAGTTAGGAGTGATTTGACCCCCTCCCAACCTCCCCGAGGGGAGAGGAACGGTCTCACTCTTGATAGGGAGACAAGGAGTCAAGAAGTCAAGGAGTCAGGGAGACAAGGAGTGAATACATAAAAGCCTGGCCACTCGGCCAGGCTTTTTGATTATTATGATTATGTGCTCCTTGTTTCCTTGCCCTTCTCCTCCCCTCGGGGAGGTCAGGAGGGGGTTACTCCCTGCCTCTATGCATCAATGTTCGCATAGGTGGCATTCTGCTCAATGAACTCGCGGCGCGGTTCCACATCGTCGCCCATGAGCATGGAGAAGATCTCGTCGGCCTTGGCTGCATTCTCGATGGTCACCTGCTTGAGCAGACGGGAGCTCGGATCCATGGTGGTCTCCCAGAGCTGTTCGGGGTTCATCTCACCCAGACCTTTGTAGCGCTGTGTGTGCAGCTGCTTGTCGTCATCACGTCCCTCCACATACTTGTCGATGAATGCCTGGCGCTGCTGCTCGGTGTAGCAGTACTCAGAGAACTTCTTGTAGGTACACTTGTAGAGTGGGGGAGTGGCGATGTAGAGGTGTCCCTCCTGGATGACCTTCGGCATGAAGCGGTAGAAGAGTGTCATGATGAGCGTGTCGATGTGAGAGCCATCGACGTCGGCGTCGGTCATGATGATGATCTTGTCGTAGCGCAGCTTGTCGGTATTGGCCTCCTTGTCGCCCTCGCCGTCAACGCCGAAGCGTACGCCGATGCTCTGGATGATGTTCATCACCGACTCGGCCTCGAAGACACGGTGCCACTGCACCTTCTCCACGTTCAGGATCTTACCTCTCAGGGGGAGGATAGCCTGGAAGTGGCGGTCGCGACCCTGCTTGGCGCTGCCGCCTGCGGAGTCACCCTCTACGAGGAATATCTCACACTGCTTCGGGTCTTTGTTGGAGCAGTCGGCCAGTTTGCCGGGAAGTCCGCCGCCTGACATCGGGTTCTTGCGCTGTACGCTCTCGCGTGCCTTGCGGGCAGCGATACGTGCCGTGGCGGCCAGGATCACCTTCTCGCAGATGGTGTGGGCCTCTTTCGGATGCTCTTCCAAGTAGTTGGTCATCGCCTCACCTACAGCCTTCTGCACGGCACCGTTGATCTCGGAGTTGCCGAGCTTCGTCTTGGTCTGTCCCTCGAACTGCGGTTCTGCCACTTTCACGGAGATGATGGCGGTGAGTCCTTCGCGGAAGTCGTCCTGTGCCACCTCAATCTTGGCTTTCTCAATCTGCTTGCGCAGCTGGTCGTCTTCGTCGGCATACTTCTTCAGCGTGCGGGCCAGGGCGATGCGGAAGCCCGTGAGGTGCGTACCACCCTCGATGGTGTTGATATTGTTGACGTAGGAATGGATGTTCTCCGAGTAGTCGTTGTTGTAGAGCAAGGCCACCTCGATGGGCACTCCGTCCTTCTCTGTCTTCAGACAGATGGGCTCTCCGATGATGGAGGTGCGGTGGCGGTCCACATACTGCACGAACTCCTTCAGTCCTTCCTTGGCATGGAAGGTTTCGGGCTGTCTGAGGTTGCCTTCCTCGTCGGGGCGCAGGTCGGTGAGCGTGATGGTGATACCTGCGTTCAGGTAGGCCAGCTCGCGCATACGACGTGCGATGATGTCATATTTGTATTCTGTGGTGGTGAAGATTGTTCCGTCGGGCCAGAACTGCTGGCGTGTGCCGGTCTTGTCGGTGTCGCCCACGATCTTCACGTCGTAGAGGGGCTTTCCCTTTTCGTATTCCTGCTGGTAGATGTGTCCGTTGCGGAACACCTGCGACTTCATGTGGGTTGACAATGCGTTCACACAGCTCACACCCACACCGTGCAGACCGCCGCTGACTTTGTAGGAACCCTTGTCGAACTTACCGCCGGCATGCAGCACGGTCATCACGACCTCCAGGGCCGACTTGTGCATCTTCTCATGCTCGTCCACGGGAATACCGCGGCCGTCGTCCTGCACCGTGATGGAATTATCTTCGTTGATGATGACTTCAATGTTCTTACAGTAACCGGCCATCGCCTCGTCAATGGAGTTGTCAACGGTTTCATTCACCAGATGGTGGAGACCTTTCTCACTGATGTCGCCGATATACATGGCCGGACGCTTGCGCACGGCCTCAAGGCCTTCCAGCACTTGGATGTTACTCGCAGAATAGTTGCTATTCTCAATGTTTTCGATGTTCTGTTGTTCTGCCATTTCTTCTTTTTTCAATTTAGCATGCAAAGATACTAAAAATCGAGCAAAAGACCAAAGAAATAACACCCTTTTCTTTGGCTTTTTTGAGTTAATTAACGCGTTTTTCATAAGTTTATTGGCGCTGTCTCTACAGAAGATGTCGGCAACGGTCTTTGTGTCGGATTCAGATACCGTTTGCACGGGTCTCCCGAACACGCTGTTCGGCTGCCCCGTACACGGCATACGGCAGCCCCGAACACGTTGTACGGAGCACTGAAACACCTCGTACCAGATACCCGAACAAAATCTGGTACTAAGGTTAAAGAATCTTAAGGAGACAGGGAGTCAAGGAGTTTAAAAGGTTATTAGTTTAGTAGGTTATTAGTTTAGTAGGTTATTAGTTTAGTAGGTTAGTAGTTTAGTAGTTTAGTAGTTTAGTAGTTTAGTAGGGTTAACAGTACAGAAGCCCTCGTTTTTAAGTTTTTTCATTTAAACTTTTAAGCTATTAATCTATTAAACTCCCCTCCCTCGAGGGAGGGGGTTCTACGTCGAATTAACGTCGGAATCGTTTTTTCAACTCCTTGATAATCAGCGGCAAACGTCGGAAACGCAAGAAACGCTGGATTTTTCAGTTTCCTCGATATTCTGATGGCAGCACACCGAACATCTTCTTGAAATTGGTAGAGAAGATGCGGGGGGAGTTGAAGCCTACGCGAGTGGAGACTTCGGCAATGGAGAGCTTGGTATTGGTAAGGAGCTCGGCAGCATGTTTGAGGCGGACGTTGCGGATGAAGTCAGCAGGCGAGATGCCGAGCATGGTGCGCAGTTTGTCGTAGAGTGAAGAACGGCTCATGGCCACGTCGCGCGCCAGCTGATCCACACCATAGTCCTCATTGTCGAGGTTTTCGTTGATAGCCGCCAGCATCCGCTTGACAAGTTCTTCCTCTTCCACATTGGCGCTGATCTTCTCAGGGTCAACGGTTGTGCTCTCTGCAAATTGGTGGCGGGCAGCGTCGCGCAGCTCGAAGAGGCGGTTGACACGCTCATTGTTCTCACGCTCCAGAGCAGCGCGCTTGCGCTTGAGGTAATAGTTCAATAGGCTTAATAGAATTAATAAGGTTAAGAGACAATAGCCGAGCTTTGCCCACCAGGTGAGCCAGAACGGGGGACGAATGGATACTTGTACAGTCAAGGCTTCACTCCATTCGCCATCTGCTGAGGCGGCTTGTGCTTCAAAGATATACTCCCCTGACGGCAACGCTTTATAGTCGGCTTTTGCAAGACCGATGGTCTCGTCAGCAATGTGCCATTCATCCTCAAGGCCACACAAGCGATAGCGGTAGCGGATGTGCGAGGGATGGGCATAGTCGAGGGAAGAAAACTGGAAGGTAAGATAGTTTTCGTCAAAACACAGAGGACGCACAGGAGACAGAGAACATGGAGTTGAAGGTTCTGCTTGGCCGTTCACTAAGAGGGCTGTGAGTATGGGAGCTTGTGGATTAGCATTGTCACTCAACCATTCTGGGCGGAACACCGTAGCTGCCGAGCTGTGATGAACAAACACCAGACATCCGTCGTCTGTCAGGCAGGCAGCACGCTCCATCATGGAAACAGGCGGGATTCCATCGTCCTCTCCATAATTGACCACAGTGGGTGTAATCCTCGAAATGCCGCACGCCGTACCTGCCCAGATGTTCCCCTGAGCATCCATCACCAAACTGCGGATGCAATTGTTGGCAAGGCGCTCCACTCGCCCATTGTCCACTATCCATTGTCCATTATCCATTAGGCGAAGGCCAAACAGTCCGTTCTGCGTTCCCACCCACAAGTTTCCCTTTGCGTCACGCACCATGCAGTTATACTTATCTGTATATTTCCCGATGATCTCCGCAGGACTGAATGCGGCCAGTGTGTCGGCTTTGGTGTCAAGCAGACAGGCTCCGTTCTGCGTATAGAGTACCACCCACGGTTCTGTCAGTGCACAGGCTCCTACGATGTTACGATAACTATTTAACTGGGTAAGTCGAACATTAAGAGTGTCGAAACGGTTTGATTCGGGTAGGAAATAACCAATTTTATTAAGGTTACGTTTCTGTAATAACCGCCCGTCAGCAAGTCTGACATTCAATTCTGAGAGTCCTCTGGCTTTTCCTATCAAGGGATCATTTGCAAGCAATTCCGCCATTTGCCTCTGAGGCGGTGTGTAGGCAATGCCGTTTCCCAGTGTCCCCGTCCATGTGCCACCCTGCCAGTCGGTGACAGTTTCAAGCGATGGCGTAAACTTTCCAAGCGAACGCAGCCGCCCTTCTATATCGTAGCGGAATGACCGTGTGCGCATGTCGTAAAGGTATATGCGGTAGAAGTCGCGCAGCCACAGCAGCGAGTCGCCCTGCCACAGATGGCCATAGCCCACTGAGTCGGCATAGTGCTCCAATTTATATGCCTTCCGTCGGTCGAGGGGCACAACGGTAAACCCCGCCCCATTGCTGATACAAAAGATACCCTCGCAGTTCACTAGCATCTGGCGGTTGGGCAGCGCGACAATCTGCCGCACCTCGCCTGTGGGCAGTCCGTCCTGAACGCCCCATTGCCGTGTCTGTGCGCTCACGCCCATCCAGCAAAGCATCACGCTTATTGTCAGCAGTATCTTGTATCTCACAGCGGTTTATATCATTTTACGACAGCAAAGGTACTGTTTTTTGTTGAGATAACTGTCCTGAACGTTCAAATTGTATATCTGAAACGTGCTTTTCTGCCATTTGTACGCCTGAAACAGCTGGATTTGGACGAAAGAGACACATGCGTATGCAAATAAAGAAGTAATTTTGCAAAAAATTCAAAACTATAAGTAACGTTATGAAGAGAATCAAGACAGTCCTTTGTCTGCTCCTGCTGATGGTGGGACAGACCGTAGCACAGACAACAGAGTATGACACCGACCGCGGTTTCATCCATCCGGGCGGACTACACACACAGGCAGACTTCGACCGTGTGAAGGCACAAATTGCTGCCGGTAATACCACCGTAAAAGCGGGCTGGCAGAAGCTGACCTCCTCGGAGTATTCGCAGAGCAGCGTGCAGACATCCCCCACGGAGACCATCGTGCGCGGCGGTTCGGGTGAGAACTATATGAACGCTGCCCGCGGTGCTGCCATGGCCTACCAGAATGCATTGCGCTGGAAGATCGCAGACACGAAGGCCAACGCCAATGCCGCCGTGCGTATCCTTATGGCATGGGCACGGACGACGAAGGGCATCGGCGGCGACTCGAACTACGCCTTGGCCGCCGGTCTCTATGGCTATCAGTTTGCGCAGGCCGCTGAGCTCATGCGCGACTACGAGGGTTGGAGCAGAGAGGACTTCGAGGAGTACAAACAGTGGATGCTCACGGTGTGGTATCCTTCGGCTGTGGGATTCCTGCGCTCCCGCAACGGCACATGGGAGAACAGTAGTAAGTGGTGGCAGGCCCCCGGGCACTATTGGTCGAACTGGGGCTTGTGCAATGCGCTGTGTGTCATCAGTATCGGCATTCTCTGTGATGACGTGTTCATCTATAACCAAGGTATGTCCTATTTCAAATATGATATGTGCGGGACTTATACGAATCCTCGTACGGAGGTGCCTATCAAGAATGACGGTCTGACAGAGTTTCTCGGCAACTTGGTCGTGACAACATATGAGAGCGAACTTGAGACGGGAGCCTACGGACAGATGGGGCAACTGAATGAGAGCGGTCGCGATGCAGGTCACTCGTCGATGTCGCTGGGTTTGGCTTTAGATGTGGCGAAGGTGGGGTGGAATCAAGGCGATGACCTCTTCGCCTATATGGATCACCGTCTGGCCGCCGGCATCGAGTATCTGGCGGCACAGTCGCTGAGTGTGGAAGGCCTGCCGTGGGTGGATTATATCTATGGCACGAACGGCTACTACTACACCGACTCGCGTGCCTGGACGATGACAGAGCCAGCCATGGGTGCTCAGATGCGTCCCTACTGGGGTACCGTCATCGGCATCTACGAGGGCGTGAAGGGTGTGAGCATGCCCTTTGCTGAGCAGGCCTACACCAATATGGGTATTGATGGTGGCGGTGCAGGCTCGACCAGTGGCGGCTACGACCATCTGGGCTTCTCCGTGCTGATGAACACACGCGACGTGCAGCTCTGTCCTGCCGACCAGACTCCCACCGAACTGACCCCGAAGATGGAATATGGTGGCACGATCAATACCAATCTCATTCCTTCGCTGACGCAGGAGAAGACACGCGGGCTTGTGGATGGAAAAACCATTTACCACAACGAACTGGGTGGACTGGTGAACACCTACAGCACCAACAACAAGACAGGTGTGCCTGCAGGAACTTCCATCACCCTCATGCCCCAACTGCCTGAGGATGAGGAGGACACGGGCAACTGGCTCTGGGATACGGGCGAGACCACCCGTGAGTTGGCTATCACCGCTGACAAGAGCTATATCTATCGCGTCACTTACACTAATCAAAACGGCGTGAAGAGTCAGTTGGCTTTCAGCATTGCCGTTCAGGGCGACTGCACACCGACCGTACTCACGCCCTCCATCACCTATAACAGCGAGACCATAAACGACACCATTGTCAATGTGCTCTATGGAAAGACCTGCCAGCTGAGCGTGGCACCACAATGTGGTTGGGGCACCTATAAATGGAGTGACGGCAAGACAATCCAGACAATTACCACGGCGGCCATAAACGCGGAAAAAGACTACACCGTCACCTATACCAATCAGGGCGGAGCCACGACAACACTGACGTTCCACCTGAAGCCTGTAGCAGCCGAACCATATGTCAAGACTGAGACTGCCACGCTGAAGCAGACGGAGATAATCGTTGAGCAAGGCAGCAGTCTGACATTGGGTCTTGCCCTTCCGTCGGTGGTGAAGCCTGCCGATGTAACATGGAGCACGGGCGATACGGGTGCCGCCATCACCTTCGACAACATACAGACCAGCGGCACCTACACGGTCACCTTCGTGCTCAATGATGAGGAGTTTACGTTCAGCTTCAATGTCTTGGTTCACGGCACTGCTACCGCCTCTGTTGAGTCAGGCAACTACCTCATTATGGAGGTTGCCACAGGTCGTCTGCTGACAGGCCACGGTAAAGGAGAACTTGTGACCTTTGAACCTGGCGATATCTCCTTTCCTACAGAGGATCAGACATGGTTCGTCAATCAGCAGGCGGGCCGACACGCTATCATCAGCCTGCCCGACAGTCTGGGCGTGAGTACAGCAGGCAAGCTAGGTACATTGAAGCAAAAGTCATTCTACATAGAACAGCCCATCGGCTCCGATCTGTTTGCTGCTATACGTTCTGGCAACTCGGCCAGTTCTTTTAAGTACTGGAAGGTGAACGAGGACGGCAGCCTTGACCTCTCGACTACCGTATTTGAGAACTATCCGTTTCGTTTCATCCCCATTAGCAGCACCACCGGTATCAAGGATATTTGTGATTCACGATTGAATACAAATACAGATGTAATCTACGACCTTCAAGGCCGCCGCGTCTGCTTGTCTTCTTCATTACTCCCTAAGGGAGTGTATATTGTGAACGCCCGTAAGGTAGCTATCCGTTAATGCACGATTGGTGATGAGCAAACTCAAGTATTGTTGTCTTCTGCTGGCACTGAGTCCGTTATGGGTGAGTGCTCAATACAGGTCCAAAGTCTGGTCGCCAGATAATGGCAACGGCACCTACACGAATCCGGTGCTTTATGCAGACTATAGCGACCCGGATGTGTGTGCAGTGGGCGATGACTATTACCTGACGGCCTCGTCGTTCAACTGCGTTCCGGGATTGCCGATTCTGCACTCACGCGACTTGGTGAACTGGGAGATTGTAGGACATGCGCTGCAGGAGCTGGAGCCGAAAGAATTATTCGATCGTCCTCAGCATGGCAAAGGTGTGTGGGCACCGTCCATACGCCATCACAATGACACCTTATATATACTGGGGCGACAACGAATACTAAAACGAAGGTCAGCGTCAAGAGTGTCGCCATCATGGCTGGCAGGTCTATTAGCATAAGTCTTCAGCCTAGCGGCGGAGCCGCTTTATATTTTGTCGAACGATAACCCTTTTATCCTATGCGCAAATTATTATTTATCATTTTTTTATTTTTTACTTGTCATTCTTTCACTGTTCATTCCTTTGCTCAGTCAGACCTGCAGAACTACAAGATGGCTGGCCCCTACGAAGTGGTGGCTCGTGACGGCGAATTCCGTACCTCCAAGGGCGGCAGCGAGCGGGATATGTGGACGGCATGGCAATGTGCGAAGAGCACAGAGAGTACAGAGCAGACAGAGGACACAGAGGCTTGCATCACAAAAGCTCTGGAGATAATCAACGCCTATGCTGCAACCTTGCAACGCTTCGACGGTCATGACGCACCGCTCTGTGCTATCCAGGGGTACTGGTTAGTGCGTGCGATGACTGATATCAAATTAAAATTAAAAAATGAAAAATTAAAAGTTAATACTCAGTCTTGGGCTGACATGATCCGTCGTGCGATGCTGCCAATGATTGAAAAGTTCGAGGCGGATAGCCCTTACGCCAACGGCAACTGGGGAGCAATTGTAAACCGGCTGCGTATGGCCTGTGGCATATTCCTTGAGGACAGTACCATCTATCAGGCCAGCATCGACTATTTCCTTCATGCCAACGATAACGGTTCGCTGCCCAACTACATCAGCGAGACAGGTCAATGTCAAGAGACAGGCCGCGATCAGGGACACGCACAGTTGGGACTCGGTGCGCTATGCGAAACGTGCGAGATGGCATGGGAACAAGGCGATGACTTGTGGGGTTCTCTTGACAATCGCATGATGAAAGGCATCGAATATACAGCCCGTTATAACCTCGGCTATGATGTACCCTTCGAAACGTGGACAGACTGCACAGGACTCTACAACGAATGGACGGAATCCGGCTCCATGGGACGCGGCCGCATTCGTTGTATCTACGATCTTCCCTACAACCATTTCGTCAAACGTAAAGGGCTGAAAATGCCATACACTAAGAAACTGCTCGACTTGCAGGCTAAAGCAGAAAAAAGAGGCGAGATACAACAGAATCCCGAGGCAAACCAGTTTACGGTGAAAGGTGTACGGGAAGGCAAGCGCCTGCATCAGGTTTTCACTTATTCAGCCCCCGTGGGCGCACCGCTAAAGCACGACTATGATGTATATGTCTGTCCGCGTGGCAGCAAGGAGTGGACGAAGGTGGACACATATATGGCGAAGGTGAATGCGGCCTACACTCCCAAGGGAGGAGGGCTCAAACATCAGGTGTCGGAGATAAGTTGTTGTATGTTCGACTTCACGGGTGATGTATTTGTAAAGGTCATCAGTAAGAATCGCAGGTTTAAGACAGCGCGCATCCGTCCTGATTATCGTGGCACGATAGCTAATGTGCAAAATGATAGTACCGTGCAGTTCCTGCTGTTCCAGCCTGAGAATGTGAGCGTAGAGTTGGATGGCGACATCACGAACAACCTTCTTGTCTTCACCTCCAAGCCCACTGTCACAAAAGAACAGGCTGAAGCTGAGGCGAAAGCACAGGGTCGTTCGTTCAAATACTATGCTCCCGGCTACTATCATCAGCAGGATACCATTTACATAGGTTCGAACACAACGGTTTACTTGGAGGGTGGTGCTTATCTTACTAGCACATTCGCTATCAATGATGCTGAGAATGTGAGCATCCTGGGTCGAGGCATCGCACGGCCTGAGCGCGGTTATGAAGGTGCTCATGTCCATCGCTCGAAGAATGTGCTTATCGACGGTCTTGTGCTCAATACTTGTCCTATCGGTGAGTCGCAGAACGTCACCTTGCACGATGTCCGTAGCATCTCGCATCCCTCGTGGGGTGACGGTCTGAACGTCTTCGGTGGATGTTCGGACATCCTCTTCGACCGCGTGTTCTGCCGCAACTCCGACGACTGTACCACGGCCTACGCCACCCGCAAAGGCTTCAAAGGTTCGACGCGCAATGTGACCATGCGGAACTCTACCCTCTGGGCTGACGTGGCACACCCCATCATGATAGGTCTGCATGGCAACAGCGAGCGCGGCGATACCATTGAGAACCTGCGCTATGAGAACATCGATATCCTCGGACAGGCCGAGCCGCAAGTGGATTACCAAGGCTGCTTAGCCATCAACTGCGGCGACAACAGCTTAGTTCGCAATGTTGTCTTTGATAATATCCGTATCGAACAGATTGAGCTGGGAAGCATCGCGCAGGTGAAAATCTGTTACAATCAGAAGTATTGCACCGCTCCCGGACGCGGTGTGGAGGATATCACCTTCCGCAACATCCGCTACTACGGCAAGCCGTCCTACATTTCCATCATTAATGGCTACAACGAAGAGCGCAAAGTGTGCAACATCACTTTCGAGGGTCTAAAGATCAATGGCAAGCTTATTCACGACAAAATGGAGGGTAAACCTGTGTGGCACTCCACCGCGGACTATGTTCCCATCTTTGTCGGCAACCATGTCAAAAATGTAGTTTTTGGCAAGGACAGCCGCAGCACGCTCGTCAGCCGGTCACTTTCCTACTGTTCGTCGCAGGTGAATCGGGCCTTAGAGGCTCTTCGCCCTTACGATTTCACGATGATGCCGCGAAATATCCTACAGGGAGAGACCGCATGGAATCTCCGCAAGGCAAAAGCTGAAGAATGGTGTTCGGGGTTCTGGCCTGGTATCCTGTGGATGACCTTTGCCTATAACAAAAGTGAGGCAGTCCACAAGGCGGCAGCAGGCTATACCGATGCACTGATTCCTGTCGTGGAGGCTCCCGTCTATGACCACGACCTCGGCTTCATCACCATCAATTCGTTCATGAAGGGCTATGAAGTAACGAAAGATCCTCGCTACCGCGAAGTGGCCCTCCGTGCAGCCGACTCCCTCGCCACTTTGTTTAATGATAAGGTCGGTACCATCCTCTCATGGCCGCGCCACGTCAAGGACTATGGCGGGCACAACACCATCATGGACAACATGATGAACCTGGAGCTGCTCTTCTGGGCATCTGAGAACGGTGGAAACCAGCGGTTGAAAGATATAGCCATAAAGCACGCTGAAACCACGATGAAGAACCACTTCCGTCCCGACGGCTCGTGTTACCATGTCGCCGTCTATGACACGCTGACGGGTAAGTTCATCAAGGGCGTGACGCATCAGGGCTACGCCGACAATTCCATGTGGAGTAGGGGACAGTCGTGGGCCATCTATGGCTACACCATGGTATATCGCTTTACCAAGGATAAACGCTTCCTTGACTTCGCTCAGAAAGTCACAGACATCTATCTGAAACGATTAAAAGAAACCAGCGATGACTGGGTTCCCTATTGGGATATGGACATACCGAAAATGAAAAATGAAAAAGTGAAAAGTGAAAAATTAAAAGATGCATCTGCCGCATGCGTGGTAGCCTCGGCCTTGTTGGAACTCTGTCAATATGTTGGAGGTGAGAAAACTACGGTTTATCGCGAAGCAGCCATCAATATGCTCCGAAACCTCAGCACCACCCGCTATCAGAGCCGAGACAAAAACGTCTCTTTCCTTCTTCATTCCACTGGTCATCATCCGGCCGGCTCAGAAATCGATGCCAGCATCATCTATGCCGACTATTATTATTTGGAAGCCCTTTTAAAATTGAACAAATGAAGCCATATAAGTTTGAACCTTATCTGAAGACTACCCTGTGGGGCGGCTACCAGATTGCGCCCTTCAAGGGAATCTTTACCGCCCAGCCGAACATCGGAGAGAGTTGGGAAGTCAGCGGAGTCGCGGGTCACGAAAGCGTGGCCGTTGAACGTGGCATCATAGACGATGTTGACGTGGGACTGACACTGCCCCAGTTGATAGACAAATACAAGGAGCTACTTGTTGGCAGAAAGGTCTATAAGAGATATGGCAACAAGTTCCCCTTGCTGGTGAAATTTATTGATTCGCGCCAGGACCTCAGCGTACAGGTACATCCCGACGACAAGCTGGCAATGGAGCGTCATGGCTGCGCGGGCAAGACCGAGATGTGGTATGTCATCAAGAGCGACATAGGAAGCAAGATTTACGCAGGTCTGAAGAAGAGCATCACGCCAGATGAATATGAGCGGTTGGCAACAGCCGAACCCGTAAACGGCCATTCCCCCATGCAGGACGTGATAGCCACCCATGAGGCCCATGACGGCGACCTTTTCTTCCTGCCTGCCGGTCGCCTGCACGCCATCGGTGCGGGCAATTTCCTGGCTGAGATTCAGGAGACATCGGATATTACCTATCGTGTATATGACTTCGGACGCAAAGATGCACACGGACAGTCCCGAGAGTTGCATATTAAAGAGGCTCGTGATGCAATAGACTATCAGGTTTGGCCGGAGTATCGCAGCAGCTACGACAGTACGAAACCCATCTCGCAGTTGGTGAATTGTCCCCACTTTGTGGTGCACCGTGTCGTCGTGCAAGTGGCTTCTCAGGTTGATTTCCAATGCGACTCGTTTGTCATCGTAATGTGTCTTTGGGGTGAGGCTAACATCAACGGCATCAGCATCCGCCAGGGCGAGACAATCCTTGTACCTGCCAGTGAGAATGTCCTTTACATCTTTGGCAACGCATCGTTCCTTACCGCTACCATCAATAGTTAATTTTCTTATGGCCGGTCTGCTTTCTTGGTTCCGAAAGCAGAGGGCTTTGAGCCCATGACGAACTCCAGGGTGCCGCCCTTCATGATGTCGGCATAGTGGATGTAGGAGCGGGTGTAGGGCTTGCCGTTGAGGCTGGCGGACTGGATGTAGATGTTCTCGGCGCTGTTGCCGATGGTGCGTACGGTGAAAGTCTTGCCGCCGCCCACGTTGATGGTGGCACTGTCGAGGATAGGTGAGCCGAAGACGAACTTCCCGCCGGAGGGTTCCACCTGATAGAAACCCATGGCAGAGAGGATATACCAGGCTGACATCTGGCCGACATCCTCGTTGCCGGAGAGTCCGTCGAAGTCGTTGAAGTACATCTCCTTCATGGTCTGGCGAAGCAGGGGAGCACCCTTCCACGGCATGCCGACATAGTTATACATATAAAGGATATGATGGCTGGGCTCGTTGCCGTGGGCATACTGCCCGATGAGGCCGGTGATGTCTGGCGAGGCTTCATTACCGAGGTCGCCCTGCACGATGAACAGGGAGTCGAGCTTGGAGACGAAGCGTTGCTCGCTGCCGAAGAGTTTCACCAGGCCGTGGACATCATGCGGTACGAGGAAGGTGTATTGCCAGGCGTTGCCCTCCGTGTAGTCGTCGGTGCGGTGGATGACGCGGATAGGTTCGAAGGGCTCGCGGAACTTCCCGTCGGTGCCGACGGCACGCATGAAGCAGGACTCCTTGTCGAAATACTTCGCATAGCTGCGGCTACGGTTGAAGAAATAGCGGTAGTCTTCTTTCTTTCCCAGGAGCTTCGCCACCTTGGCCACACCGTCGTCGGCCAGCGCATATTCCAAGGCCTTGGCCACGGTCTCGTTGGCAGGTTCTTTGTCATAGGGGATATAGCCGTACTCCTTCAACAGTCCCAGTGAGCGAATGTCCAACAGCGAGGAGGCACGCATGGCAGCATAGACGGTTTCAGGATCTTCGACAAAACCTTTCAACGTGAGGTCGGCAAGGACAGGAATGGCGGGGTTGCCCACCATGCAGTCGGTTTCGTTGCCCATGAGATGCCATACGGGCAGCTTTCCCTGTTTGCGGTAGATGTCGAGGAAGGTTTCCACGAAATCCTTCTGTTTCTCCGGCTGGAAGATGGTCATCAGCGGATGCAGGGCACGATAGGTGTCCCACAGTGAGAGGGTGGTGTAGATGACGGGCTTGGCACCGGCATCACAAAATACGGACGGTGCCGTCATCGTGTGGAAGAGCGCCGTGTAGAAGATGGTCTTCACTGTTTCGTCACGGGTCTCTATCTGTATCTTCGAGAGTTCACTGTTCCATGCTTCATCGGCCTTCCTCACTGTCTCCACGAAATCCCATCCCGGCATCTCTGCCTGCATGTTCATCAGCGCGTTCTCAGCACTCACGGGAGAGAACGCCACCTTCATGAGGAGCGGCTCGCCGGTGTTGGGCGTGGTGAAGATGAGGATGCTGTCACCTTTCTGCTCCTTGATGCTTACAGGGCGCGAGAACTCTGCTGCGAAGTAGAGCTGTTGGTCGTGAGCCCAGCCCGTGGAACGGCGGAATCCAAGTAGCCGTGTCGGTGACTCCATCTTGAGCCATGACTCCGTCAGCCGGTCCCATCCGGCGCCCGTCAGCATGTTGAGCATGAGCAGGGGCTCCTTGACCGTTGCGCCGAAGCTGTAGCGGTGCATGCCCACCCGTTGCGAGGCGGTCAGTTCCACGCGGACGTCGGGCTGGCGCATCAGCAGGGAGTAGTAGCCGGGGCGGCACGTCTCATCCTGATGGGAGAAGACGGTTTCCCGTTGCGATGTGTTGGCGATGGGCAGGAAGGTGACATCACCGAGGTCTCCGCAGCCTGTTCCGCTGAGATGGGTGTGGGAGAATCCCAGCAGCACGGAGTCGCTATAGTGATAGCCTGAGCACCAGTCCCAGCCGCGCTTCGGCTCGGTTGGTCCGAGTTGCACAAACGAGAAGGGCACATTGGCACCGAGGAACACATGGCCGTGGCCTCCTGTTCCGATGTAGGGGTTGACAAAACGGGTGAGCGACTGCTCGGCTGGTGCCGTGGCTGCCCATGCGAAAACCGTGGCGCATGCCAGCAGACAGGCGGTGATGATTCTTTTCATTTCTAACTTCCTCTATTAAGAATGAACTGTACCATGCTGCGGAAGAGTTCCTTGTAGTGTTCGTCGTGGATGAAGTCAATGGTGTCGAGCAGCTTCATCGACTCCTCGGCATAGCTGCGCGCTTTTTCCTCAGCATACTGTATGCTGCCGTACTTGTCCATGAGTCGGCGGATGTAGGACACCTCCTCCTGTGTCTTCTCGTTGCGCGATTTTGCCAGCACATCCCTGACGGCAGCCTGCTCGTAGGCAGAGGCGTGGGCCAGCAGGTGGAGGAGGATGAGGGTGCGCTTCCCTTCGTAGATGTCGTTACAGGTCTGCTTCTTCATGCCCTCGAAGTCGGAGGTGAGGTCCAAGACGTCATCGCGGATCTGAAAGCAGAGTCCCAGAGGAATGCTGAAGCGGAAGATGCGTTGGAGCTGCTCCTCGGTGGCACCTGCAAGGATGGCACCCAGGCGCAAGGGACCGGCAATGGTGTAGTAAACCGTCTTGCCGCCGATGGTGAAGAGAACGTCCTTCTCCGTCATGTCCTGCTTGTCTTCCACAGTCCACTTGATCTCGGCAAACTGGCCGAAGGTGGTGCGGCTGAGCATCTGGAAGAACTCCCTGCTGACACGCTGTGCCAACAGCGGCTCCAGCAGCTCGTGGTTCTTGTTGAGGATGCGGTGCATACATTCGTGGAGCGTGTCACCGGCATTGACGGCAATCTCCTCTCCGCAGAGACGGTGCAAAGCCTTCCTGCCCCGCCGTTCCATGGAACCATCGACCAGATCATCGTGAATGAGGATCCAGTCCTCACTGGTCTGCATGGCGGCGGCAGTGATCAGCGCCTGCCGGGTGTCCACGCCGAGTGCCTCGGCCATGAGCAGTACCAGACCCGGACGAAGGTACTTCCCTAAGCGGGAAGGATAGTCCCTGACAATCTGCCAGTGCTCCTCGAGGAGGGGCTGGTAGTCGTCCTGTCCCATCATGGTGAGCACCTGGGCGTCGGCCTGCTGGAATTCTTCCAGACAACGGCTGATGACCTCCCATGTCTGTTGGCGTTTCTCGTTCAGATAGCTGCTGAATAATTCCTTGTCTTCTTTCATGTTGCGGGGCTTTCTTTTAGATTTTTCCTTCTTCGTGGTAGCTGAAATAGGCACCGTCGGCCACGATGACGTGGTCGAGGAAATGGATGCGCATGAGGTTGCAGGCTTGCTTGACGCTGTTCGTCAGGCGGTCGTCTTCGCTGCTTGGCTTCACGCTGTTGGAGGGGTGGTTATGGCAGAGTGCCAGCATCGTGGCGTTGTTGAGAATGGCTTCGCGGATGATGACGCGCACATCGACGGCGGTCTCGCTGATGCCTCCATGGGAGATGCGCTCTGCACGGATGAGCTTGGCATTCTGGTTCATCAGCAGGATCCAGGCTTCCTCCACGTCGAGGTCCTGCATGCGGGGGTGCATGTACTGGTAGATGTCTGCTGCCGACAGGATGGACTCGCGCTTCTCCGCTTCCTCCCGTTGCCGGCGCTTGCCCAGTTCGCAGGCGGCAAGGATGGTGATGGCCTTGGCCTCGCCGATGCCGTTATACTGGCAGAGCTCCCGAAGGGACAGTTTTCCCAGGGTGTTCAGGTTGTTCTTGCAGTCGTTGAGCACGCGCTTCATCAGGTCCACGGCGCTCTCTTTCGGTGAGCCGGAGCCGATGAGGATGGCCAGCAGCTCAGCATTGCTCAGCGCTTCTGCTCCCAACCGTACCAGCTTTTCGCGGGGGCGGTCTTCCTCAGCCCATTGGTTGATGTTCAGCTTGTCGCTCATTTGTAGAAGTTCTTTTCGAAGGCGGTGAACTCATCCTGCCGCAAAACCATCCGTTTCCACCATGCCTTGAGGAATCCCAGGCCGTAGCCCATGAGCTGAACGAAGGCGGCGGGCACGCTGAGCAGGCCTACCTTCAGGCTCTTGTTCTGCATGGCAGAGTCGAAGAAGAGCAGCAGTGAATAAAGCAGGAGCGGGGAAAGTACGGCTGACGTGAAGGCCAGCGAGAAGAATGTCACCACCAGTCCCAGGTTGCAGCCGGTGGATCCGCAGTAGGCGGAAGCCAGTCCCAGCAGGGCAAAGGCGATTCCGACAAGTGCCAGAAGCGACAGGAAGATAACTCCCAGGGTGAAGACCAGGGGCAGCAGGTGGACGGGTTTCAGCGTTCCGGGATGGCGCTTCGTGAGGTTGATGCGGGCGATGCCGGAGTTGAACACCTGGCGGAAGAACTTCCGGAAGTCCGTGCGCCGCTTGTGCCAGACCCATGCCTCGGGGATGAGTGCCGTCTTGTGGCCAGCCTCCACGATGCGATAGGAGAAATCGATGTCTTCGCCGAAGCGCATCTTCGTGAAACCTCCAAGCTGCAGATAGACGTCACGGCGTATGCCCATGTTGTAGGAACGGGGGAAGAAACGGTCGAGTTTCTTCTTGCCGCCGCGTATGCCGCCGGTGGTGAAGAAGGAGGTCATGCTGTAGGAGATAGCCTTCTGCACAGGCGTAAAAGAAGGGTGTGCGGCATCAGGACCGCCCCAGGCGGCCAAGCCGTCCTCACTCTTCCTGATTCCTTCGTCTGCCATGCTCAGATAGTCTTCAGGCAGCACCACGTCGGAATCAAGGATGATGAGCCATTCCCCTCGGGCACGCTCCGCTCCGTAGTTGCGGCTCTGGCCGGGCCCGCTGTTGGGCTTGGCGTAATAATGCAAATCAAGGATGCCTGCGAACTTGTCGCAGACATCCTTGCATGTCACCTCAGACCCGTCTTCTACGATGATGACCTCAAAGTCTTTGAATGACTGTCCGGCCAAACTCTGTAACAACTCTTCCACCTCGTCGGGGCGGTTGTAGACGGGAATGATGATGGAGTAGGTCATGATTATTCCTTCACGCGCTGCAGATAGCTGCCGTCGCGGGTGTCAACGAGCACGAGCTCGCCTTCCTCAATGAAGAGGGGCACACGGATCTCCACACCGGTCTCCAGCGTGGCGGGCTTCAGAGAGTTGGTGGCGGTGTCGCCCTTGATGCCCGGCTCACTGTGGGTGATGCGCAGGGTGGTCTTCACCGGCATCTCGGCATAGAGGATAGTGTTGGTGTCGGCATCGCTGACAACCTCCACAACGTCTCTCTCCTTCATGAAGGCAACGCCCGTGATGAGATCCTTGGCAATGGGTACCTGGTCGTAGGTCTCCTGGTTCATGAAGATGTAGTCCTGTCCCTCCATGTAGAGATACTGGTAGGGGCGGCGCTCGATGCGTACGTCTTCCAGGGCCTCGCCGATGTTGAAGCGCTTCTCCAGCACGCGTCCGCTGACAACGTCCTTCAGAGTGGTGCGCATGATGGTGTTACCCTTGCCCGGCTTCACATGCAGGAAGTCGATGCACAAATAAAGCTTGCCATCCATGCGGATGCAAGTGCCTTTCTTGATGTCTTGTGATTTAATCATTGCTTTTCCTTATCTTGAAAATTATATATATGCAGGTATTTCTCAGAAAATGCGCTGCAAAGGTACAACTATTTTATAAAAAAACAACCTTTTTCTATTGAAAATTCTCATAATTCTTTGTTATTTCGAAAATTATGCGTACTTTTGCAGCCCGAATGGATTATTCCGTCTTTTGAACAATAACAATAAAATAGATAAGAACAATGAAAAGAACATTTCAGCCGCACAATCGTCGTCGCGTGAACAAGCATGGCTTCCGCGAGCGCATGGCTACCAAGAACGGCCGCCGCGTACTGGCTGCCCGCCGTGCTAAGGGTCGCAAGAAGTTGACCGTTTCTGACGAGCATCACGGAAAATAATCTTCCTTGCTCCATCATCAAAAATGACGCTAACGCCGACATGGCGGTATAAGACGACTGAAAGAGGTTGCACCAAGTCTGGTGCAACCTCTTTCTTTTTCCCCCAAGTGCAGCCCCTTTATCCTTCAAAAGGATTGGAATCATCAGGTAAAATAGACTATATCGCGAAGTAAAATAAATTATTTTGGTCAGTAAAATAAATTATATTGGTAACCAAAATAAATTATATTGGTCGGTAAAATAAATTATTTTACTTGATGAAAGGAAAGGAGTTGCCCCATGGAAGCACTGTCGTTACAACAAGAAAGGGCTGCTTCCGCAAAAAAAGCGGTCATTCTTTTGGACTTTCAGAAAAATGTTCGTACTTTTGTAGCCGAGCAAACCTGCCATCAAGTATAGCAGACTCGCTCAAAGACATTGATGGAAAGAGACCGAGCCGATTGTAAGGCAAAGTTTCGAAAGGCGTTTACGGACGTTATCATTCTGTGCTATCAAACTTCGCAACTTTGAATCGTGTTACAGAAGATAATGCAACGATAAGCGTCTGCGTGGGTGTATTATATCCTATAAATATAATATCACTTGGCGTGGGCTGGCTGCGTTGCTTATCCTTAACACGGGGCAATGCGAAGGCCTGATAGTAGGGATGGGCAGAAGTAGAAACTCCCATGCCTTTTTTATTTTAAACCTAACTAAAGTATTCATGCTGAATTCGGGAGTATAGGAAGCAACATATAAACTATCTATTATGAAAAAGGTAATGAAAAGTTTGTCTGTCATGTTGCTGACGGTGGCACTTGGCATGAGTTTCGGTTCTTGTGGAGGTGATTCTGACAATCTCGCTCCTCTCTTGGCTACTGCGGGCACCAGTACCGTAAGCCCCGCTGATCCAGAAGGAACGATTGTTGTGAATATTGGTTCTGGATCACATGCATCTTTATCGAATTATTCTATAGAATTCACTAATGATGGGAATTTTCAAGCATCACTCATGGGGGGGTGGAATGCTCAAATTGTATCTGTAGGGCCAGTTGCAGGTCTCGGATTTATCAATACTATTCCTCAAGAAGGATGGAACTCTCAAGTCGCAGTTCAAGTTGGAAATGGGTATATTATAAGATCTGATAGAGCGGCAGGATATATTCGATTTTATGTTGTTGGCTATAATGATGTAGGAGGTATAACTATTAAATATCAACCTTGGAATGGCACACCACAACAATAATAAAAACTTCTAACCATCAGGGGGATGCAAACCAATCGGAATTGCATCCCCCTGATCATTTTATAAAACGGGAATCTCTTATTTGGGGAGATTAGGTTACTTCAGTTTCTGCTCCAAGTGCTCCAGCATGTCGCGCGTCATGGCGGTGATGTCATACTCGGGCTTCCAGTCCCACTCCGTGCGGGCGGCGGAGTCGTCCATGGAGTCGGGCCAGCTGTCGGCAATGGCCTGCTTCAGCGGGTCAACATTGTAATCCATTTCAAAGCCCGGGCGCAGCTTCTTGATCTCCGCGAAGATGGTCTCTGGCGCAAAACTCATGGCGGCCACGTTGAAGCCGTTGTGATGAACGAGGCGCGTGGGGTCTGCTTCCATCAGCTTGATGGCGGCATTCAGCGCATCGGGCATATACATCATGTCCATGAGGGTGCCTTGCTTGATGGGACAGGTGAACTTTTCCCCACGCACGGCATAATAGAAGATGTCAACGGCATAGTCGGTGGTGCCGCCGCCGGGAGGGGTGACATAGGAGATGATGCCCGGGAAACGAACGGAACGGGTGTCCACACCGTACTTGTGGTGATAGTAGTCGGAGAGCAGTTCGGTGGTGACCTTCGAGACTCCGTAGATGGTACGCGGCCGCTGAATGGTGTCCTGTGGGGTCTGTACATGGGGCGTGTCGGGACCGAAGGAACCGATGGAGCTGGGGGTGAAGACGGCACACTGGTTCTCGCGGGCTACCTCCAGAATGTTCCAGAGGCCGTCGATGCCAATCTTCCAGGCCAGGCGTGGCTTCGACTCTGCCACCACGCTGAGCAGGGCGGCCAGGTTGTAGATGGTGTCAATGTCGTATTTCTTCACTACCTCGGCAATGGCTGCTCCGTCGGTCACATCGCCGATGGCAGAGGGACCGCCCTCCAGCAGGTCGCCCGTGGGCTCAGCTCCCTTGATGTAGCCGGCTACGACATGGCTGCCGCCGTAGCGTTTCCTCAACTCTCTTGTCAACTCCGAACCGATCTGTCCTGTGGAGCCGATGACTAAAATATTCTTCATTCCGTTAACTGATTAATCCTCTTATGTTGGAGGTAAAGGTTATTTCAACTGCAAAATTAAACAAAAATAACATAGCAACCAACGAATTTATGAAATAATTTTGTTTCCTTTGTACATGAATTGTAAGAAACAAGAAATTCCTAAAACCTAAAATACAAAGAATATGTACGGAAAAATGAAAGAACATCTCAGCCAGACACTTGCTGAGATTCGTGAGGCAGGACTCTATAAAGAGGAGCGCCTGATTGAGAGTCCGCAGCGTGCGGCCATTCAAGTGAAGGGGAAGGAAGTACTGAACTTCTGTGCCAACAACTATCTTGGACTGTCTGACAACCCGCGCCTCATCGAGGGTGCCAAGAAGATGATGGACCGCCGCGGCTTCGGCATGTCATCGGTACGCTTCATCTGCGGTACGCAGGACATCCACAAGGAACTGGAAGCTGCCATCTCCGACTACTTCAAGACGGAGGACACCATCCTCTATGCTGCCTGCTTCGATGCCAACGGCGGTGTGTTTGAACCTTTGTTCACCGATGAGGATGCCATCATCTCAGATGCGCTGAACCACGCTTCCATCATCGATGGCGTGCGCCTGTGCAAGGCCAAGCGCTACCGCTATGCCAATGCTGACATGGCAGACCTTGAGGAGAAACTGAAGGAGGCACAGGCACAGCGCTTCCGCATCATCGTCACCGACGGTGTCTTCTCCATGGACGGCAACGTGGCTCCGATGGACAAGATCTGTGACCTCGCGGAGAAATATGACGCCCTGGTGATGGTTGACGAGAGCCATTCTGCCGGAGTGGTGGGAAAGACCGGTCACGGCGTGAGCGAGTTCTTCAACACCTACGGACGTGTGGACATTTATACTGGAACATTAGGAAAAGCCTTCGGCGGTGCCCTGGGCGGCTTCACGACCGGTCGCAAGGAGATCATCGACCTGCTGCGCCAGCGTTCCCGTCCCTATCTGTTCTCCAACTCACTGGCTCCCTGCATCATCGGTGCCTCGCTGGAGGTGTTCAAGATGCTTAAGGAGAGCAACGAGATCCACGACCGACTGGTGGAGAACGTGGAGTACTTCCGCACGAAGATGATGGCCGCCGGCTTCGACATCAAACCTACGCAGAGTGCCATCTGTGCCGTCATGCTCTATGATGCGAAACTCTCGCAGGTCTATGCTGCCAAGATGCAGGAGGAAGGTATCTACGTCACCGGCTTCTACTATCCCGTGGTACCGAAGGACCAGGCCCGCATCCGCGTCCAGCTCTCTGCCGGTCACAACCGCGAGCAGCTCGACAAGTGCATCGCCGCCTTCATCAAGGTGGGCAAGGAACTCGGCGTGCTGAAGTAAGCATTTCCGAAGACTCTATATAGAACTGCCCCCTGAAGCTCTGTCTGGCTTCAGGGGGCAGCTTTGTTATCAGTTATTCAACGACAACCTTTGTCTTATCCTTAATGTAAACACCTTTCTTTGTCGGCCTGCCGTTTAGCTTCTTGCCGTCAAGAGTGTACCAGTGGTTGTCCTTTGCCGATTCAAGATTTCTGTCAATTAATGTCTCTTGAATGCCTGTGGCTTCTGCAGGTTCCCACTTATAACTGTATATTCTCACGCAACTCTCCTCAAGTTCGGTTGTGGAAGAGCCCCTTGCAAGGACTACGTCTGCTTCACCAGCATAGAGGTAAACATACGACGGCTCACTAACGGTATAGGGAATCTTTACGGTCTCACAGCTTGTCAGTGAGAAGGACAGTGCTGCATTGCTGCCAATCTTCACCCTCAACTCCTTTGTCCCGACAGTCTCCGCCGTCACACTGATTAACCCCGAACCAGCAGGTACCGCGAAGATAAGACCTTTGTAGAGCTCTTTCAACTGCTCATCACCAATAGGCAGGTTATAGATGGCATCAACCGTCTTGTTGTCAATGGGGGTGCCCAGCACTACACAACCTTTGTTGTCATCATATCTGTCGCCGTTATCAGGGTTAAAGTCGTAGTAAGTGTTGTCAAAGATAGCGCCTCTCAAATCCGTCTGTCCAGGTATTGAAGTCCCCATATCTACTTCATGTGGTCCATCAGCAGGTTTGAGCTCTTGATCCCCAAATTCCACAATCTTTTTGAACAGGTTCCAGGGTACTCTGCTTTCGTATGCTCCCTTCATGCCGGCAGGGACATATAGTGTGCCCTCTATATAACGTCTTTTCCGGGCTTCGGCATACAATATTTGATACGCTTCATCAGCGGCTTCGGATGAATCATACGAGTCCCAGTCAAATTCAAAATCTGGAACTTTAATATAAAATGCATCTTCATCTACATTTATATCATGAAGTGTTAGGTCTATATGCGATATGACAGATTTGGTCTTATAGAAGTTAAATGCTCCTCTCCCTATGCTTGTCACGCTATTGGGAATCGTTACAGAAATAAGACTTGAACAGTCATGGAAAGCTTTCTCTCCTATGCTTGTCACACTATAAGTGTTTTCTTTATAGACAATGGACGAAGGGATATTTATAGAACCTTCTAGTCTATCTACAGCCCTTGCTACTTCTGCCTCTGTTCCAGTAAGACGATAAGAAATGCCTTCAATGGTTACCCGGGTTTCGGACAGTGACGTTGTGGCCAGCAAAAAGAAAAAAGTTAGAAATGATAATAGTCTTTTCATATTGTTTGGTTTTAAGTGAATAATTCGATTTCTGTGGTTACGGAAAAGACAAAAAAGAAACGTGGACTAAAACTCCGTCTACGCTTCTAAGGTATCGCCAAACACCATGCTGTCCTAAACGAGTAAAAGCCCACGCCTTTCAGCGTGAGCATTAACTTTTACTCCTGACAGCTTAAAATTTGGCGATTTTTAGAAGCAAGAAAAAGCTAACGCTAACTTTCCTATATGTCCTTGATATGAGTTTTTATCTCATGAGCATTGTGGTGTTAAAGGGTTCGACAATATTCTTTATATGTATAATGGTAAGACGAATCAGAATCCTCCGTAGAAATAACTGCGGGCAATGTAGGGCGATGGCTCGTAGTAGGCACTGGTGTTATAGTTGTCAAGTGTCTCGCAGATAGGATGATTGTAAACTCGGAGGATGGCATCCGCATAGTCCTCGTTAGCGTCTAAGGTTGAAAGGATAAGACGCTTGTAAACCTTTCCCATTTGTGTCTCTGTAGGAATATGCTCACATAGCTCTGGTGAGACGGCTGTGACATCATGATTACCAGTCTGCAAGTTATAGTCGTTAATCCAATCATCGGCTACCTTCAGCGGGTTCTCACTATGAAGGACGTTGGCCAGCGAGAGCAGACGTCGCAGTTCTGCGGCTCCAATCTTGTTGGCAACATATTTGTTAGGTTGCTTAAGCTGCCTTGCCACGCGCTCTATCATGTAGCATACGAAATAGAGGTCGTTTTCTGTAACCTGCTCATCAGGGAAGAGAATGTTCGTCATATACTGTAGCTCCTTTCATATTGAAGAGTTCTCAGGGAACGGTCTGTACAGAACACAATCTGATGTGTAGGATACCTGAACTTGACAAGTGCCCAGAAAGCTTCTCGTGAAATGTTTCCATTCATGAAATCCTCCACATAGTCCCACACCTGATCATCAGCCATCGGTCCTTCTACAATGTCATACTGATGTTGAACCCCTCTTCGACACGCAACGACAAAGTCCAACCATTCATCGGACATTTCAGGGAAAGAAAGTATTGACAAGTCTTTGTCTTCCTTGTATTGATAGACTGAAACGATGTGTCCTCCTTTCCTTGTCAAAGCCCATCGCTTAGCTTGTTTCTCAAGGCTTGTGCAGTAGAATCCATATCCGAAATCCTTGTAGTAACCCCTTACAAGAATCTCGGGAGTCTCTATCTTCATATTGCTGCCATGAAAAATAGTAATCTCGTCCATACTGATTGCAAAGATAAAGAAAATTCTTTATACTCCAAATATTTTGTAGGAAAAAAGAAGGATTAGTAAAAAAGAATGTTGGAAGCTCAAAGGGCTTCCAACATTCTTTTCAGTACCACCGAACAGGATATTTCGCGGTTCGCGGCTTCGGGGATGACAAGCGAGTTGGGACTCTCGATGACATCATCGGTGACGATGAGGTTGCGACGCACGGGCAGGCAGTGCATGAACTTCCCGTTGTTCGTCCATGACATGTGTTCGGTGTCGATGGTCCAAGAGCGGTCTTCACAAGTAATCTTTCCGTAGTCGGCGGGATTGATGACTCCCGGGTTCGACCAGTTCTTGGCATAAACGAAGTCGGCACCCTCCAAGGCTTTCCGCTGGTCGTACTCCACACGGGCTCCGGCCACGAACTTCGGGTCGAGGTCATAGCCCTCCGGATGGGTGATGACGAAGTCGATGTCCTTGTCGGCCATCATCCACTGTGCAAACGAGTTGGGCACGGCCTGTGGCAGCGCACGGCAGTGAGGAGCCCAGGTGAGAACCACCTTTGGTTTGGCGGTGGAGTGCTCCTTGATGGTGATGAGGTCGGCGAAAGCCTGCAGAGGATGAACCGTAGCTGTTTCCATGGCGAAGACGGGACGGCCGCTGTATTTCACGAACTGGTTGAACACCGTCTCGGCATAGTCGTAGTCGCGGTCGGTGAGACCGGCGAAGGAACGCACGCCGATGATGTCGCAGTAGCAACCCATCACGGGGATAGCCTCCAAGAGGTGTTCGCTCTTGTCGCCGTCCATGATGACGCCGCGCTCCGTCTCTAATTTCCATGCGCCGGCATTCACATCGAGCACGATGACATTCATGCCGAGGTTCATGGCGGCCTTCTGCGTGGACAGTCGGGTGCGCAGGGAGTTGTTGAAGAAGATCATCATCAGCGTCTTGTTCTTACCCAGATGCTGATACTTGAAACGGTCGTTCTTAATCTCCATTGCCTCAGCCAGCGCCTTGTCCAGCGGACCGAGGTCTTGTACGTTCATGAAGCTTTTCATTTTACTCTTTTACGATTTCACGATTTATAATCCAATCGTCCAATTGTAAATTGTCCAATTGTCAAATACTATGGGCGTGTCTGTCCGTCACCCTCGATAATCCACTTGTAGGTGGTCATCTCCTCCAGGGCCATGGGACCGCGCGGACCAAGCTTCTGGGTGGAGATGCCAATCTCTGCACCAAGGCCGAACTGTGCCCCGTCGGTGAAGGATGTCGGTGCATTCCAATACACGCAGGCGGCATCCACCTGTTGCTGGAAGCGTCGGGCTGCAGTCTCATTTTCGGTGATGATGCTTTCGCTGTGACCGGAGCCGTAACGGTCTATATGTGCAATGGCTTCGTCCAAGGAAGCAACGGTCTTAATCGCCAGCTTGTAATCCATGAACTCTGTTCCGAAGCTGTCTTCTGTTGCATGCTCAAGGAGAGGATAGCGGCCGTCAAGGGCTGTATAGGCTTTGCCATCAGCATAAATGGTTACATTCTTTTCTGCCATCTTTGCGCAGAGCATGGGAAGGTCGTTTAACCGACTCTCATGAATGAGCAGGCAATCCAAGGCGTTGCATACCGATACGCGTCGGGTCTTCGCATTTGTGATGATAGCTTGTCCTTTCTTGATGTCGCCTTCCGAATCAAAATAGGTGTTCACAACGCCGGCTCCCGTCTCGATGACCGGCACACGGGCCGTGTCGCGTACGAACTCGATGAGACGCTTACCGCCGCGTGGTATGCACAGGTCGATGTAGCCCACGGCGTTGAGCATCTCCGCCGTCGCCTCATGGGTGGCGGGCAGCAGTTCCACGACATGTTCATCCATGTTTTCTTTGCGCAAGACTTCATGAATGAGTGCCACGATGGCCCGATTGGAATCCTCGGCATCGCGTCCGCCCTTCAATACGCAGGCGTTGCCGCTCTTGAAACAGAGTGCAAAGACATCGAAAGACACGTTCGGCCGTGCCTCGTAGATGACACCGATGACACCGAACGGCACGCTCACCCGTTGCAGGCGAAGGCCGTTCTCCAGCGTGCGGCTCAACAGTGTCTTGCCAAGGGGTGACGGCAGTTGTGCCACATGGCGCATGTCGGCGGCGATACCCTTCAGGCGTTCCTCTGTCAACAGGAGACGGTCATACAGGGGATTGGTCTTTTCCATGCGGGCCAGATCACGGCTGTTGGCCTCCAGGAGTTTCTCCTTATTATATATAATAGCGTCGGCCACGGCAAGCAACACCTCATTGCGACGCTCGTTGCTGAGTGTCAACAGGCTCTTGCTGGCAGTCTTTACTTCTTGGAAAGTCTTTGTCAAGCTCATGTTTTCAGTTCCTATCTGTCTTGCGTGTTTTCGATAAATACCGTGTGAGGGGTCTCATCAGGATGAGTCATCAGGTCGATGAGGATGTTCTCACGCTTGCCATTGGCAATGATCACGCGGATGCCGGCAGCCTGGATGCTGGAGGCAGTGTGATATTTCGACTGCATACCGCCACGGCCTGCCGAGCTTTTCTCTGTTTGGATATAGGCAGACAGGTCAGTGCCCGGTGCCACCTCTTCAATCAGGCTGGAGGAAGGATCATCGGGATGGCCCGTGTAGATGCCATCGATATTGGAGAGCAGCACCAGCGTGTCGGCTTTCATCATCTGGGCAATGAGACCACTGAGCTCATCATTATCGGTGAACATCAGCTCCGTGACGCTCACCGTGTCGTTCTCGTTGACAATGGGCAGCACGCCATTCTCCAGCATCACCTGCATGCAGGCCTGTTGGTTGCGGTACTGTTCGCCGGGTCTGAAGTTCTCCTTCATGGTGAGCACCTGCCCTACATGGATGTGATACTCGCGGAACAGGTCATAGTAGAGGCCGATGAGCTTGGCCTGCCCGAGGGCTGAGAACAACTGTCGCTGTTCTACGGAGTCCAACTCATGTTCCACTTTCAGTTCACGTCGTCCGCAAGCCACGGCACCCGACGAGACAAGGATGACCTCATAGCCTTTCCCTCGCAGCCATGCAATTTGGTCAACCAGTGCCGACATGCGGGTAACATCAAGCCGTCCGTCGCTACGGGTCAGGGCATTGGAGCCGATCTTCACAACAATCCTCTTCTTCATCTCGGATATGTGATTACTTGGATTTTTCGTCCTTCTTTCTAATCTCCACACGGCGAATCTTGCCGCTGATGGTCTTGGGCAGTTCATCCACGAACTCGATGATACGGGGATACTTGTAGGGAGCTGTCTCACGCTTCACATGGTTCTGAAGTTCCTTGACGAGTTCATCGCCAGCCTTGCTCTTCCATTCCTTGCCCAGCACGATGGTCGCCTTCACCACCATGCCGCGAATCTCGTCTGGCACACCGGTGATGGCACACTCCACAACGGCAGGATGGGTCATCAGGGCACTCTCCACCTCAAACGGCCCGATGCGGTAGCCACTGGACTTGATGACATCGTCGATACGTCCTTCAAACCAGTAGTAGCCGTCTTCATCGCGCCAGGCCATGTCGCCGGTATGATAGAGACCGTCATGCCAAGCCTCGCGGGTAAGTTCCGGGTCACGGTAGTAGCCTTTGAACAGGCCGATGGGCTTCCTGTCACCGACGCGTACGACAATCTCACCCTTCTCACCATCTTCACATGGTGTGCCGTCGGCCTTGATCAGGTCGATGTCATACTGGGGATTGGGCATGCCCATGGAACCGGGTTTCGGCTTCATCCAAGGCATGGTGCCGAGCGTCATCGTGGTTTCCGTCTGTCCGAAACCTTCCATCAGTGAGATGCCCGTAGCTTCCTTGAACTTGTCATAGACGGCGGGGTTCAGTGCCTCACCGGCCGTACAGCAGTAGCGCAGGGAAGAGAGGTTGTACTTCGACAGGTCCTCACGAATCATGAAACGGTAGATGGTGGGCGGCGCGCAGAAAGAGGTGACATGATATTTCTCCATCTGGCGAAGCATGGTGTCGGCATTGAACTTCTCATGGTCGAAGACGAACACCACGGCACCGGCAAACCACTGGCCGTAGAACTTTCCCCAGACAGCCTTGCCCCATCCCGTGTCAGCCACGGTGAGGTGGATGCTGTCTTCCTGGAGGTTATGCCAGAAGACGCCTGTGGTGAGGTGGCCCAGGGCATAGAGGTGGTCGTGAGCCACCATCTTCGGTTCTCCGCTGGTGCCGCTGGTGAAGTACATCAGCAGGGTATCTTCATTGCTGTTGACATATGCGGGCTTGACAAAGGCAGGTGCCTTGTCAATCTCTTCATGCCAGGAGTGCCAACGGCCTGATGAGGCCGGGGTGTTCTCGCCCACCTTGACAAGAACTTCCACGGTGGGACTCTCCGGCAGGGCAGCTTCTATCTGTGACACCACATAGTCGTCATCCACACAGATGATGCCTTTCACCGAGGCACGCGTGTTACGATAGACAATGTCATGCTTGGTGAGCATGTGGGTGGCGGGAATTACAACGGCTCCCAGCTTGTGCAGTGCCAGCATCGTGATCCACCATTCCAGACGGCGTTTCAGGATGAGCATCACCATGTCGCCATGGCCGATGCCCAGTGACTGCAGATAACCGGCTGCCTGATCGCTGAGCCTCTTCAGGTCGGCAAAGGTGAGTTTGATCTCTACCCCCTGGTCGTTTGTCCAGAGCAGGGCAAGCTTGTCGGGCTGTTCCTCTGCCCATGCATCCATGACATCGTAGGCGAAATTGAAGTTCTCCGGAACGGTGAACTCCAGATGTTCCTTAAAGTCCTGCACCGAGGTGAAGGTTGTCTGTTTCAGAAATCTTTCTACCATAATATTTATTCTACCGTAAATGCTAAGAATTTCACTGCCTTGTTACCAATAGCACGCATGCCATGCGGCTTGGTACAATCGAAATAGATGGAGTCGCCCTCTTCCAGGATAATGGTTTTTCCATTAAGGTAGAGTTCCATGGAACCCTCCAGCACCAGGTTGAACTCTTCTCCGGGGTGACTGTTCTTGTAGATGGTGTGAGCTCCGGGCTTCGGTTCAACGGTGACGATGAATACCTCTGCCTTGCGGTTGCTGTAGCCGCTGGCCAGGCTCTGGTACTTATAGGCCTTGGTGCGCTCCACGCTCAGTCCTTGTCCTTTGCGTACTACGCAGTAGGACCGCATGTGAGGTTCTTCGGCAAACATCAGCGCATCAGCCGACACACCATATTTCTTGGCTATCTTCATGAGGTTAGAGATGGTGATGTCCACCTCGCCGTTTTCTATCTTCTCGTATTTCTCCAGGGATATGCCACAGGTGTCGGCCACTTCCTGTGCCGTGAGGTCGAGGGCATCGCGCAGTCCGCGCAGGCGCTCACCAATCTGTTTGAGTTGTTCGTCCATATTTGTTAGTGAATAGTGTTAAGTGAAAACTGATTATCCTTTTCCGGCTTTCAGTCCGCGGATGACGGCAGAGGTGAAGCCAGCATGTTCCATTTCATTCAAGCCTTTGATGGTCACGCCGCCCGGTGTGGTGACAAGGTCAATGGCAGCCTCGGGATGCATGCCGCTGGCTTCTAAGAGTTCCACGGCTCCCCTCATGGTCTGCATGACGATGCGCTTGGCATCATCGGCCTTGAAGCCGAGTTCCACGCCACCCTCGCTGGCAGCGCGTATGTAGCGCATGGCATAGGCGATGCCGCAGCTGGCAAGCGTGGTGCCTGCTGCCAGATGCTGTTCGTCGGTGATGAGAGTCTCGCCCATCTGACTGAACAGGTCTGTGACAGTCTTCGTCTGCGCTGCTGTTGCACCTACAGGCACGACAAACGTCATTGATGAGAGCTGGGCGATGGCGATATTGGGAATAGCCAGGAAGAGCGGAATCATCTTGCCTTCTTTTTCCATCCATCCCCGGATGCTGTCCGATGAAACACCGGCAGCCACCACGATGAGCAGCTGCTTCTTGTAGTCGAGCACATCCTTGATTCCTTTCAGCACCTGCTCGACAAGCCAGGGCTTTACTACTACACAGACAATGTCGGCATGTTCTGCTGCCAGCTGGTTATCTGTAGTCACCGAAACGCCCATCTTCGTGAACTTGGCAACAACCTGTTCCGAAGGGTCTGCCACGGTGATATCAGTTGTTTTGACATACTGGCTTTTAACAAGTCCTTCTACCGTGGCACCTCCCATGGCACCTGCTCCTATAATCGATATCTTCATTTTCTTATCTCCCTATTATCTCCCAATTATCTTCTTAAACTTATAGATAAACGCATCTGCTTCTGAAATGCTCAGGCAGAGCGGTGGCAACAGACGCAGCGTGTTCGTGCCGGCACAGCCTGTGAAGACATGCTCCTCATGGATGAGTCGGGCACGCGGCTCTTTGTGGGGAATGCTCAGGTCAATGCCAATCATCAGACCGCGACCGCGCACATCCTCAATCACACTTGTTCCCTTTTCCTTTAAGTCTTCATTCCTCACCTTCCTTAATTCCTCCATGAGGTGGTCGCCAACGATGCGGGCGTTCTCTACGAGGTTCTCCTGTTCCATTACCTCCAGCACGGCCAATGCTGCAGCACAGGCCAGATGGTTGCCGCCAAAGGTGGTGCCCAGCTGTCCATAGACGGGTTGGAACTCCGGAGAGATTAGCACGGCACCCATGGGGAAGCCGTTGGCGATGCCCTTGGCCACGGTGATGAGGTCGGGGCGTATGCCCAGCCACTGATGGGCGAAGAACTTGCCACTCCGTCCGTAGCCACACTGAATCTCGTCGCAGATAAGCACGGCACCGTATTTCTTACAGGCCGCCGCCAGACCCTGTGCAAACTCCGGTGTGGCGAGTCTTATGCCGCCCACGCCCTGGATACATTCCAGCATGACGGCGCACACGTCTCCCTTGGCAAGCTCACGCTCCCATGCCTCCAAGTCGTTCAGCGGCAAGTAGGTGACATGGCCGTTATCGTTGACGGGTGCGATGATTTTCGGATTGTTGGTAACCTCTACTGCCAACGACGTGCGTCCGTGGAAAGCCTTCTCGCAGGAGAGAATGCGCGTGCGTCCCGTATGGAACGATGCCAGCTTCAGGGCATTCTCATTGGCTTCTGCACCACTGTTGATGAGGAACAGCTGGTAGTCGTCATAGCCGCAGACACGGCCCAGGCGTTCTGCCAGCTCCACTTGCAGGCGGTTGATGACGGAGTTGCTGTAGAAACCGAGCTGCTGCAACTGAGCGTACACCTTATTTATATATATAGGGTGAGCATGTCCGATGCTGATGACGGCATGGCCGCCGTAAAGGTCAAGATACTCCTGTCCTTTGTCATCCCATACATGACAACCCTTGCCGCGCACGATGTTTATATCAAACAGGGGGTACACGTCGAATAGCTTCATATCATTTAGTTTTTGATTCGACTGCAAAAGTACGCTAAATATTCGACAAATCGTTATTTTTCTTTCGTTTTTTACAACTTTGTGACATATTCTGAATAAACATTCATAAACAAAACAGACAACGGGGTGCAAGAATGCGCCCCGTTGTCAAATAGAATATAACCTCCAGGTTACTTAATCATGACTTTTTTGTTGTTCTTAATGTAAAGTCCTTTCTTTGCAGGCTGGGTCACCTTTCTGCCATCAATCGTAAACCAGTTGTCGGTGTCGGAACTCTTCTCCACGATAGCGTCACGGATGCCTGTGGCCTCGTCATCGGTGGCGAGGACTATGCGTTCGTCATAGGCATCGAGCAGGTCGCGGATGAGGGCTTTCGTCTTGGCATCGATGTCGGTAGCTAGCACGATGCCGTCAACATGGAACATGTCCACCCAGTATGTGATGGTTTCCGTGATGTATTTCTGACGTAATGTCTCGTTAACGGGAATGGTCGAGAAGTCGAAGCGCACGAAGAACGACATGCCGAAGGTCTTGTGGATGGCCATGATAGCCTGCTGTAGTTCGTTGATGACTGTCGTACCGTCATAAGGATTGGTGGAGTATTGGTCGGGCACCATCTGCGGGTCAGCCATCGTCACAATGACGGCCTTGCAGCCATCTGCCTTCAGTTTGTTCATGCACGTCGGCTGCTCACCGGCATTCTCGTATGTCGTGTTGTCCTCGGTAAGAGCCAGATACTTGCCGCGATGACCTTCGCTGACGCCACATATCGGGTCGGCAGAGAAAGTCGCCACATCGATGCTCTCAATTTTATTGCCTGACTCATAGAAAACACGAAGGTCGCTGTCCCATCCGTAAGGTGCAACATCCCATGCATCGAATACCATCGAGCGTTCGCCGTCGAAGCCTACGGCCTGCGACCATGGGTCAGCAATCTCCGTGCCATTGACGCTGTAGGTGTAGTAGGTTCCTTTTAGATCACCGGCAATCGTGCATGTCCACACGCCCGTCCAATTGTCACCTTCCATCAGCTTGTTCATTTCCGTGGAACCGTAGTCCTGTGCTTCTGCCTCACCATCCGTTCCTGTTGCATAACGGTTCAGTTTGACTGATTTGGCAGTCGGATCCCACAGCTTGAATGTAGTTAATTCAGGCGAATATTCATGGCCCAGCTTATCATCGTAGTAGTAGTCATCAAGGCTTACAATGGTCAGGTTCAGTGTGATGACACTGTCACAGCCTGCTATATTGGTGATGGTTTCTTCCCACGTCAGCGGGGTGTCGGCGGTAACATCGAACTCGAAGGGATATTCATTGAAGTGCTGGCCGATATATACCTCACGTTCCAAGATCTCACTGGTGGAGTTGTGGATGGTCAGGTTCAGTGTATAAATATCCGTATCAGTATAGTATGTATATTCTCCACTGGTGGTGTATGTGTTTTCATCCCTATCCCAATGATAGTAATCACATACTTCCGCTTCTTCTGTATGTACAGTGACCACCTTCGTCTGTGTGGTGAAGGCAGAGTTGGTGAATGTGGCGGTGTAGGTTATTTCGGCTGGCTCGGTGGCAGTCGGCTCTTTTGTCACCTCCGAGTTGGTTTGTACGGTTTCCGAATCCACATGTGACTCGTCGCGCTTGCAAGTGCGTGATGCCGTCATCTGGCTGTTGTCTTCAGTCCATATGTAAGTCGGTTCTCCCCAGTTGTGGCCGAGTGGATCGGTGTTAATTGGCTCACGCGACAGTTCTATGCCACACAGGGTGCAATATGTAACCTTTTCGTAGCTTCCACCTCCTTCACAAGTCGGTTCTGTCACGTTCTCTTGTACAGGATCGCCAGCGACATGAGTACAACCTATGTATGGCACGCTTTTGACGGAGCTGTAGAACGACTTGTTGAAGGCGTCAGCACGCAGTCGGAGCAGGATGTTTTCTGGAGCGGGTTCGGCCAGTGCAGCTTTGATGTTCTCAATGCTAACTTGTGTAGTGGCACCTCCGTCCAAAGCTGACAGCGATTGCTGGCCGACGGTTTGCCATGTGCTGCCGTCGGCGCTCGCCTCGACATAAACCGTTGTTTCGGGTGAGGCATCCTCTTCGTCGATGTTCGTTACATTGGCTGACATGGTGAACGACTGACCAGCCTTCACCTGTTCTGGAGCAACGACATCGGAGAACGACAGACCGGGATTGGGCGTGATGAGCATTTTTATCTGGTTCTTTGTAGTTCCGGGACGACCGGTATATTTGCCAGGAGTATTCGGATTAAAAGTGTGTGATGTGGCACTATAGTTGTTGTCTGCCCACTCGATGTCATAGTTGACGTACAATGACTGGTACTTCCCGCAGTTGTAAGAGCGGAATCTACCATACTGATAGTCTTTTATCATCTCGCTATAGACCAGTATAGCCAGGTTCTTGCCGTTATAGGCAAAAGGAGAGTTGAAAGTGATTGTTATCCAGCCCGATGTGGCGGGTAACGTAAAGTTGCTAAACGTATATGTGGTGCCGCCGGCGACCCATTTCTTTGATTGGGTTGTTTTAGGATAGTCACCTTGTAACGACTCCACTTCGGTGTTTGCCAGCTTGATGGTTAGGTTCGTCGAACGCTCGAGAGCATAGCTCATATTGCTGTGGTCATAATATAGGGAGATACTCTTCAGCAGTCCACCCTGCGGAATGCCAATTTCCTCGGAGGTGTAGATTTGCTGTGACATGTGATAGGTTCGATAGGTATAGAAGGGGAGAATTGTTGTCACTTGCGTGCCTCCCTGTTCGATACCAATCTCAACGGTCTTGTCCTTGACCGCCCATGCTCCGGTGGTTGTTGCCACGAGCACGATGAGTAATGTAAGTAATCTTGTTTTCATATTGTAAGGATTTTAATGATTGTTTCGCTGTTGGTGAGATTGGAACTAATAGATTATTTTGCAAATATACACAGAAAGAATGAAACTTCCACTTTTTATAATAAAAAAAAGACTAACAAAAGATGCAGGCCGACTAACAGTTTCGGAAATGTTAGTCGGCTTGTATGTAAGTTTTTTCTCAGTTCTGCTACTTAGAAAGCGGAGGATTTTAATCGTAAACCGGCGGTTTCATCGAGCGAAAACATAATGTTCATGTTTTGTACAGCCTGCCCGACGGCACCCTTCAGAAGGTTGTCGATGCAGGAGATCATGAGGAGCTGGTCTTCGTATTTCTCCGCATAGACCACGGCCTTGTTGGTGTTGACCACTTGCTTCAAGTCCGGACTCTTCATAACGAAATGCGTGAAGGCAGCATCCTTGTAGTAGTCGGCATAGATCTGCCGGACCTCCTCGATGGAATTGTCGCATTTGGCATAGGCTGTCACGAAGATTCCGCGTGAGAAGCAGCCCCTCTGCGGGATGAATAGCACGCGGCCGTCATAGCCTGGGGAAAGCTCCTGCACCGTCTGGTTGATCTCCAACAGGTGCTGATGGGTGAAGGTCTTATAGACGGAGCAGTTGTCGTTGCGCCACGAGAAATGGGTCGTAGCCCCCGGTTTCTGTCCAGCTCCCGTACTGCCGGTGATGCCGTTCACATGGATGTCGCTGCTGATGATGCCCGCCTTCAGTGCCGGCAGCATGGCCAGCTGTATGCAGGTGGCGAAGCATCCGGGGTTGGCCAGGTGCTGGCAGCCGGCAATCACAGACCTGTGGGTCTCAGGCAGACCATAGACGAAGTCGTGGTCGTCGGAAGCAATTCTGAAGTCCTGCGCCATATCGATGATCTTCACGTTGGCAGGAATGGCGTGCTCCTTCAGGAACTGCTCGCTCTTTCCGTGGCCGAAGCAGAAGAAGACGACGTCAACCTTGTCGAAGGGCATCTCAGAAGTGAACGCCAGTTCCGTATCGCCGACAAGTCCTTCATGCACCTCATAGACCTTGTTGCCAGCGTTGCTCTCCGAGTTGGCAAAGACTATCTCCGCCTCCGGATGGTTAATCAGCAGGCGAATGAGCTCACCACCAGTATAGCCTGCTGCGCCTAAAACCCCCACCCTGACCCTCCCCGAGGGGAGGGAGACCGGTATAATGTTATTCTGATTTTTCATTCAATCTATTTTTTATTATGTTGATAACTCTCCAAATATCTCTTATAACTTCTTCATTGAAGAATCTTATTACAGAGAATCCCATCATGTTCAGCCGTTCTGTTCTAAACTCGTCTTTTTCTATTTGTTCGTATTCAGAGTGATATCCTCCGTCAACTTCTATAACAAGTTTCTTTTCAAGACAGACAAAGTCAACAATATAATCTCCAATGATATGTTGTCTGTTGAATTTTACTCCTAATCGTTTTGCGCGAATATGTTCCCACAATAACGACTCCGCTTCGGTAGCGAATTGCTTGTTCTTATGGACAAACTCCTTCAGAAGTAGATACCTGTCAGGTGATGCTGTGTTGTAAAATCCATCGTTCTTTGCCATAGTAAAGAATGAACAGCGTCCTCCCCTCGGGGAGGGTTGGGGAGGGGGTTACCTTCTCGGTGCAAGCAGCCACAACAGGATGTAGGCCAGCAGACCTGTTCCCAGTCCGAAAAACAGCACCAGGAAACCGATTCTCACCAAAAGGGAGTCAACATCAAAATACTCGGCAATGCCACCACAGACACCACCCAATTTCTTATCAGTATCTGATAAATAAAATTTCTTATTCATTGTTTATTTAATTTTAAAGGAGTTTGGGAGTGCAGGAGTTCAGACGATAGTCTTTCATCCATTTTCCATTATCCATTATCCATTTTTCATCCTTCTCCCCTCCCCTCGGGGAGGGTTGGGAGGGGGTTATCTTTCATTCGGATGTATTCCGTAGTACACGCGGAGCGGCGTGCTCGAAACCTTGATGAAGCCCTTGGCCTCGTCGGCAGTCCAGCCGGTCTGTGTCTCTCCGTACTCGCCGAGCTTCGACTTCGTCAGGTCGTTGGCAGAATCAATGCCCACGGTCTCGAAGCCATAGGGGCGGAGCTTCAGGATGGCTGTGCCGGTGACGTTGCGCTGAGAGGAAGTGAGCATCGCCTCGATGTCGGGCATGACGGGCTCCAGGTACTGGCTCTCATGGAGGAACATGCCGTACCAGTTGGCTACCTGGTCCTTCCAGTATTGCTGCCACTTCGAGAGCGTTGATTTCTCCAACAGGCGGTGGGCCTCGATGATGAGCTTGGGAGCAGCGGCCTCAAAGCCCACACGTCCCTTGATGCCGATGATGGTGTCGCCCACGTTGGCATCGCGACCGATGGCGTAGGAAGCGCCGATCTCCTCAATCTTCTGGATGGCTTTCACCTTGTCGTCGAACTTTTCTCCGTTGACACCGACAATCTCTCCTTTCTCAAACTGAATCTTCAGCGTTGCTTCTTTCTCGGGAGCGGTGACGTGCTTCAGGTAAGCCTCTTCGGGCAGGCCCTGTGTGGGGTCGAGGAGTTCGCCGCCGCAGATGGAGGTTCCCCAGATACCCACATTATAGGAATACTTCAGCTTGGTGAAGTCGGCAAAGTAGCCGTTGGCGTTCAGGTAGTCCACCTCCTCCTTGCGGGTGAGGTTCCTGTCGCGTGTGAGTGTGATGATCTCCACCCCCGGCGCCATCACGAGGAAGGTCATGTCGAAGCGAATCTGGTCGTTGCCGGCGCCCGTGGAGCCGTGTGCAATGGCGTCGGCACCTATCTCTTTCGCGTAGCGCGCGATGGCGATGGCCTGGAAGATGCGCTCTGACGAGACAGAGATGGGGTAGCAATTGTTGCGGAGTACGTTGCCGAAGATCATGTACTTCAATGACTTCTCATAATACTCCTGCGTCACGTCGAGTGTAACGTATTTCACGGCCCCCAGCTTGTAGGCGTTCTCTTCATTGGTCTTCAACTGCTCGGCAGAGAATCCGCCGGTGTTGGCACAGGCTGCATACACCTCGTAGCCCAGCTCCTTGGTCAGGTACATCACGTTATAGGAGGTGTCGAGCCCCCCGCTGAATGCGACTACAACTTTTTTCTTTCCCATATTGCTATTCTTTCTTTAATCTTTTCAACTTTTAATCCTTCATCCTTCTAATTCTCTCCAGCACCTCTTCGGGCAGCTTTGCCGGCAGGTGTTCCTCGGGGTCGAAGAGCATGCCCGTGCAGATGCAGTACTTGCGGTTGGTGCGATGGAGCACGTCCACGTTCACACAGCCCTCGCAGCCGCGCCAGAAGGCCTCGTCGTCGGTGAGGTCGGCAAAGGTCACGGGCTTATAGCCCAGCTGGGTGTTCATGGCCATGACCGCTGCTCCGCTCGTCAGCGAGAAGATCTTCGCATGTGGCCAGCGGGTGCGTGCCAGCGTGAAGGTCATGTCCTTGATGCGCTTGGCGATGCCCAGACCGCGGAAGTCGGGATGAACGATCAGTCCGCTGGTGGTCACATACTGCTTATTGCCCCAGGTCTCGATATAGCTGAAGCCTGCGAAGCGGTCGCCATAGAGGGCGATGACTGCCTTGGTCTCGCGGATCTTCACTGCCAGATAATCATGGGTACGCTTGGCGATACCCGTGCCGCGCACCTTCGCGGCATCTTCTATCGTCTTTAGGATGGTGTCGATGTATTTCTCATGTTGCACATCGGCCACCACCACTTGAATGTCTTCTTTCTTTATTTCTTCCATTTCCTTCTTTTTTCCTTTACAATCCCGGCACTACCTCGGCGAGCGATTCCACCACCCTGCTGCGGTCACAACCCTCGCGCATGACGATGAAAATGGTGTCGTCGCCGGCGATGGTGCCCAGGATATCCGGCTGACTGGAGTTGTCAATGTTATAGGCTATCAGACTGGCATAGCCCGGTCGCGTGCGGAGCACCGCCATGTTGCCGGAGAAATTCAGCGACACATAGGCCGGTGCCGACAGCATCTCCTTCATGGTCTGCGTGGAGGGCACGCGCTTGTACATGGTCTCATTCGGAAGCACATACACATACTTCCCGTTCATCGACGCGGCCTTGGCCACTTTCAGCTGCTTCAGGTCGCGGCTCAGCGTGGCCTGTGTCAGCTTGAATCCTTCTTGGAGCAGTGCCTGCAGAAGCTCTTCCTGGCTGCCCAGCTCCTTGCTGGAGATCAGCATCTTCAGGGTTTCTATACGACTGTTCTTAACCTTCATAATGTATAAATATTCGTTTCGACGGTGCAAAATTACATCTTTTTGCATAAACTACCAAACTTTTCCCCCTATTTCTTGCACTTTTTATTCTGCCGTTCCTTGCCTCTTATTCAGCCGTTCCAGCCCTTTTATCCTTCAAAAGGATTGGAATCATCAAGTAAAATAGACTATATTGCGAAGTAAAATAAATTATTTTGGTCAGTAAAATAAATTATTTTGGTCAGTAAAATAAATTATATTGGTAACCAAAATAAATTATATTGGTCGGTAAAATAAATTATTTTACTTGATAAAGGGAATGGAGTTGCCGCATGAATGCACAGGAGTTGCCACATAGAAGCACAGGAGTTGCGATGCAGATGTATAGGGGTTGCAGTGTTAATCTTCTGAAAAAGATTTGTTTCTTACAACTATATTTTATACCTTTGGGGGCAATTTCGTGTAAATCCATTACGACAAAGATGATACAAGATAAGGAAAGAGTGATGAAAACACAACCTGCCGACGGTAAACTGGGAATCTTGGTAGTGGGCTGCGGAGCCGTAGCCACAACTTTCATGACCGGTGTCTTCATGGCCAGAAAAGGCCTGGCCAAACCGATAGGCTCCATGACACAATACGACAAGATCCGCATCGGACGCGGTGCCGACAAGAAGTATCTCTCCTATTCGGAAATAGTGCCGATGCCCCGTCTTGACGACATCGTGTTCGGAACATGGGATGTCTATCCGCAGAACGCCTATCAGGCTGCCATGTATGCCGAGGTGCTGAAGGAGAAGGACATCAACCCCGTACGCGAGGAGCTGGAACAGATTGTGCCGATGAAGGCCGCCTTCGACAAGAACTATGCGAAGCGGCTCGACGGCGACAATGTGAAGACAGCGCAGGGTGGGGGACTTCCCACACGCTGGGAGATGGTGGAAGCGCTGCGCGAAGACATCCGCAACTTCAAGAAAGAGAAGGGGTGCGCACGTCTCGTCGTGCTTTGGGCCGCCTCTACGGAAATATATGTTCCCTATTATGAGCCGGCGCATGGCACGCTGGCTGCGCTGGAGCAGGCCATGCGCGATGATGACCGCGAGCATGTGGCACCGTCCATGTGCTATGCCTATGCGGCACTGAAGGAGGGAGCACCGTTCATTATGGGCGCCCCGAACACCACCGTTGACATCCCCGCCATGTGGCAGTTGGCAGAAGAGACCCGCATGCCCATCGCCGGCAAGGACTTCAAGACCGGACAGACGCTGGTGAAGAGCGGCTTCGCTCCGATTATCGGCACGCGCTGTCTGGGACTTGACGGCTGGTTCTCTACCAACATCCTGGGCAACCGCGACGGACTGGTGCTGGACGATCCCGACAACTTCCGCACGAAGGAGGTGTCGAAGCTCTCCACTTTGGAGACCATCCTCAAGGCAGAGGCTCAGCCCGACCTTTATACCGGCTACACCCACAAGGTGCGCATCGAGTATTACAAACCACGCAACGACAACAAGGAGGGCTGGGACAACATCGACATCTTCGGATGGATGGGCTACCCCATGCAGATCAAGATCAACTTCCTCTGCCGCGACTCTATCCTCGCCGCGCCGTTGCTGCTCGACTTGGCACTGCTCTCCGACCTTGCCGCCCGTGCAGGAAGATATGGAATACAGCGCTTCCTGAGCTTCTTCCTGAAGAGCCCGATGCACGACTTCACGAAAGGCGAGGAACCCGTCAACAACCTCTATCAGCAATATACCATGCTGAAGAATGCCATCCGTGAGATGGGTGGCTATGAGGCTGATGAGGAAATAGACTGAAGAAACCGAAAAAAAGATATGAGCAAGAACCGGTTAGTTCTTGCTCATATCAAATCCTATACGCACACCGTCGTAGTTCTTACTCAGGTCACCCACCGTTTCGAGGGTGGCGTTGCCGCTGATGGCAGCAACCATCTGGAAGATGGTGAGCAGCTTCTTCGATTCGAAGAGGAAGCTCATGCCCGCCGTGGTGCGCTTGGCATAGCAGGGCAGGCTGAAAAGCAGCGACTGCAGGGTCAGCTTGCACTGTGATTCGTCATAGGTATAAGTGCCGCTGAGCGACTTTCCTGCAATCTTGGCAGAGAACGTTCCGTCCTGATTCAGTGTGAACGTGGTGTTGGCATCGTTGATGCCTACCTTGTTGTAATAGACCGCCAGCTTCTCCTTGACCTGCGTAGCGGCCACCTCGCCGCCGGCCTTGGCCAGCGTGTTCTCACTGGTGAAGGCAGCACCCGGCTGCTTGTAGCGCCAGGTATGGATCAGGTCTTTCTGCTTGGGCTTGTCAAGTCCGATGACGCTGCGTAGCACGTTGCCTACGGCATCGCCGTTGGTGACGGCCCCCAGCACGTCGTTCAGCACGCTTCCCTTGGATGACGACGACGATGTTGTCTGTGAAGAAGAGGAAGCCGAGCCTGTCGTTCCCACACAGCCGGTGAGCAGCAGGCAGGCCAGTCCTGATAAAACAATCTGTAGTTTCATTTTCTTGAGCTCCCTGAAATTATTCTCTGCGCCCGAAGAAGCGGAGCAGATAGAGGAACAGGTTGATGAAGTCCAGATAAAGTGTGAGGGCTCCCATCAGCGCCATCTTCTGTGCACTCTCGTCAGCATACTCCTGTGTGGTCAGCCAACCCTTGATCTTCTGGGAGTCGAAGGCTGTCAGTCCTACGAAGATCAGCACACCGAGACCTGATACAATCAAGTCCATCATGGAGTTCTTCAGGAAGATGTTCACCACAGCGGCGATGATCAGGCCGATGAGTGCCATCAGCAGGATGCGGCCCCAGGAGGTGAGGTCTTTCTTCGTGAAATAGCCATAGGCAGCCATGACACCGAAGGTTCCGGAGGTGATCAGGAAAGTCGATGCAATGGACTGGATGCTGTATGCCAGGAAGATCATGGATAGCGTGGCACCGTTGACTGCGGAATAAAGGATGAACAGCAGCGTGGCTGTAGAGAGTGACAGCTTGTGCAGGCGTGCCGACATCCAGATGACCAGTCCGAACTCAGCAATAATCAGTCCCCAGAACATGATGGGGTTGCCGATGATGGTCTGCAGCAGCAACGGAGAGGTTGCCACACCGTATGCCGTGATGGCCGTGATGGCCAGTGCCAACGTCATCCATACATACACCTTGCGCATCAGAACGGGGAAAGCACTCGTCGTTTCCCACTGGCGGCCGTAGCCGATCTGTCTTTCTAAATCTTGTACGTTCATAATTCTTTTCTTGTTAGATGTTGCAAAATTAGTTCTTTTCGCTGATACTACAGCAAAGGGTATGCCACTTTTAAGTCTTTCCCCCTATTTTCTCACATTATTTAACGAAAACGTTTATTCCTCTCTAACAGGAACTGGAAAAGATAAGAAAAACATGTTTTTCTTTTTCGTTTTACTCGTTTTTTAGTACTTTTGCATGCAAATAAGCAAAAAGAATGGAAACATCAGACTTTTTCGCAAAGTTCAAGAGCTGGTATCTCTGGGGCAACCTGGCAGCGATGGCAGTCACGATTGTCCTATTGTGCATAGGCGTGAAGTACGCCATGGATATCTACACCCATCATGGAGAATCGGTGACGATTCCCCCGTTGCGCAACAAGAGCGTGCCCGAGGCTATGCGCATTCTTGAGGAAATGGGCATGGAAGGCGTTGTGACAGATACCGGTTATGTGAGAACTCTTCCAGCCGACTGCGTGCTGGAGCAGTCGCCCGCGGCAGGACAGAAGGTGAAGACGGGGCGTGTGGTCTATCTGACCGTCAACGCCTCGAAGTCGCCAACCATCACCGTGCCCGATATTATTGACAACAGTTCGCTCCGCGAGGCTATGGCCAAGCTGACGGCCATGGGCTTCAAGGTGGGACAGCCGGAGTTCGTGCCGGGTGAAAAGGACTGGGTGTACGGCATCCTGTGCAGAGGACGCCGCCTCGTTGCCGGTGACAAGGTGTCTGTTGATGACTATGTAATCATTCAGGTGGGCAACGGGCTGAGAGACGGCGAGGAGGAAGTAGGCTATGTTGACCAGGTGGACGGCGGCAGCTATGAAGACTCGGAGAGCTACGGTGATATCGATGAGTTTGAGGAAGTGACGAGTCCGGAATAACAGAAACGTGTTGCGATGCAGATGACGGAAGACTTCTCGGAAGACATAGAACTGCTTGATGACGAGCTCGACGAGCCGGAACTCTCGTCAGACGGACAGCAGGAACTGTACGAGCATTTCCGCTTCGTGGTGGATGCCGGACAGGCTAAGCTGCGCGTGGACAAGTTCATGCAGGACAAGATGCAACACTCCTCGCGCAACCGTATCCAGAAAGCCGCCGATGCAGGCTTCATTCATGTGAATGACCAGCCCGTGAAGAGCAACTACAAGGTGAGACCGGGTGATGTGGTCACCCTGAAACTCGACCGCCCGCGCCACGACAATACCATTGAACCAGAGGATATACCGCTTGACATCGTCTATGAGGATGATGTGCTGATGGTGGTGGATAAACCTGCCGGGCTGGTGGTACATCCCGGCGCCGGCAACTTCCATGGCACACTGATTAATGCCGTGGCCTGGCATCTGAAGGATGATCCGCGCTTCGATCCAAACGACCCGGAGGTGGGACTCGTTCATCGTATCGACAAGGACACGAGCGGCCTTTTGGTCGTGGCAAAGACTCCGGAGGCGAAGTCCATACTGGGCAAGCAGTTCTTCAACAAGACCACCCACCGCTCCTACGAGGCGTTGGTGTGGTGTAACTTCACGGAAGAAGAAGGACGCATTGAGGGAAACATTGCACGCGACCCGCGTGACAGGCTCCGCATGACGGTGCTGCCACCCGGTTCCGAACAAGGCAAGCCTGCCGTCACCCACTGGCGGGTGTTGGAACGCTTCGGCTATACTACGCTGGTGGAATGTCGTCTGGAGACAGGACGCACGCATCAGATACGCGCCCACATGAGGAGTATCGGCCATCCGCTGTTCTGCGATGAGCGCTATGGCGGTACGGAGTTGCTGCGCGGACAGCGCTCGTCCACCTACAAGGCGTTTATCCAGAACTGCTTCAAGCTCTGTCCGCGCCAAGTGCTGCATGCGCACACACTGGGTTTCGTACATCCTGTGACGGGTGAGCAGATGGACTTCACGTCGCCGGTGCCAGCCGATATGCAGGCGGTCATCGACAAGTGGCGCGGATACATTGCGGGAAGGATGAAGGTGGAGGAATGAAAAGAATAATGGAAATTCAATAAACAAGCAATATATGAAATCTAAAATCACGCATCGTACCATAGCTATCGTCTGTGGTGGTGATTCTTCGGAACATGATGTATCCCTGCGCTCTGCCCAGGGACTCTACTCCTTCTTCGACAAGGAGCGTTATCAGATTTATGTCGTTGATGTCAAGGGAACGGACTGGCATGTGAACTTGCCCGACGGACAGACAGCACCCATCGACAAGAACGACTTCTCGTTCAGGCTGAACGGCAAGCGCATCTGGTTTGACTATGCCTACATCACCATCCACGGTACGCCGGGAGAGAATGGTATTATGCAGGGCTATTTCGAGCTGATACATCTTCCCTACAGCACGAGCGGCGTGCTGGTGGAGGCGCTGACCTTTGACAAGTATGCGCTGAACAACTACCTGCGCGGCTTCGGTGTCAACGTGGCCAAGAGCATCCTGCTGCGTCGCGGTGAGGAGAATAAATACACGGAACAGCAGATAGAGGATGAACTGGGTATGCCCTGCTTTGTCAAGCCCGCTGCCGACGGCAGCAGTTTCGGCGTTTCGAAGGTGAAGAAGGCAGACCAGCTCGCTCCCGCCCTGCGCAAGGCCTTCATGGAGAGCAACGAGGTGATGATTGAATCCTACATGAAGGGTACGGAGGTCACCGTCGGTTGCTACAAGACCCGCGAGAAGAGCGTGGTGCTCCCCGTTACGGAAGTGGTGACCACCAATGAGTTCTTCGACTATGATGCGAAGTACAATGGCCAGGTGCAGGAAATCACGCCTGCCCGTATCTCTCCGGAACTGACCGCCGCCCTGCAGGCAGAGACCAGTCGCATCTATGACATCCTCCACTGCAACGGCATCATCCGTGTGGACTATATCGTCACGAAGAATCCCGACGGCACCGACCGTATCAATATGCTGGAGGTGAACACCACGCCCGGTATGACTGCCACCAGCTTCATACCCCAGCAGGTACGCGCTGCCGGCCTCGACATCAAGGATGTCCTCACCGACATTGTGGAGAATCAGTTCTGATATAGGTTATAGGTAAGAGGTAATAGGTAACAGGTATGATTTCTCATGAAATAATTCAACTATGGTGCTACAGAGAAAGAAGACAATCATTGGGATAAAATCCGAAGCTTTTGCAGGGAGAATTATCAAACTCAACAGTTTCTTGAGAAAAGAGAAGAATGAGCAGGTCATATCTAAACAACTATACCGCTGCGGAACCAGCATTGGAGCCAACGTTGCAGAAAGTCGTTATGCTCAAAGCGAACCTGACTTTGTAAGCAAACTCAGTATCGCCTTAAAAGAAGCTAATGAAACCTGCTACTGGATAAATTGCCTACATAATGCAGATCTTCTTGACGAGAAGGGCTACCAGTCAATCTATCGTGACGCAGAGGAGCTGGTTAAGATTCTCATCTCCTCCATCAAAACCAAGAAGGAGAATATGCTCAATAAAAATCTCAATATCAACAAGTAATCATACCTATTACATATAACTTATGACCTCTAACCTGAATTTTGACGAGATTCGCCCTTACGAGGCGCACGAGATGAGGTCGGCATTCGATGAGATGCTGGCAGACCGACAGTTTGCGCTGGTGATGAAAGGCTTTGCTCCGTGGCTGCCGAAGGTGGTTCGCAACGGAATCTTGCGACTGGCCTTTGCAGGAGTGAAGACACCGCTCGGCTTCCAGAAAAGGTTTATGAAGCCTGTGGTGAAGTATATCATACGCAAATATAGCGACGGTTGCTCCTTTGATGACAAGGCGCTGCGTGCGCTGGCCGCTCCAGATAGTGCGGCACGCTATACGTTTGTCTCCAACCACCGCGACATCGTCCTCGACTCCGCTTTCCTCGACGTGATGCTGGTGGAAGGCGGCTACCCCACAACGGTGGAGATAGGCATTGGCGACAACCTGCTCATCTATCCGTGGATCAAGCGACTGGTGAGGATGAACAAGGCGTTTGTCGTACGCCGTGGACTGTCACCCAAGGAGATGATGCGCTCCAGTCAGCTCATGAGCCGCTACATACACTATGCCGTGACACAGAAGCATGAGAACATCTGGATTGCCCAGCGTGAGGGTAGGGCCAAGGACTCCGATGACCGTACGCAGGAATCTGTGTTGAAGATGCTCGCCATGGGTGGCGAAGGTACTCCCGCTGCCAGCCTGCGCGAACTGAACATCGTACCGCTGACCATCAGCTATGAGTATGATCCCTGCGACTACCTGAAGGCACAGGAGTTCCAGCAGAAGCGTGACAACCCGCGATTCAAGAAGAGCCGTCAGGATGACCTGGACAATATGAAGACAGGTATCTTCGGTTATAAGGGACGTGTGCATTATGCCTGTGGCACTCCTGTCAATGAGTGGATTGCTGAACTGGAGGCATTGCCAAGGACGGAATTCTTCACAGCACTCAGCCAACGCATGGACGAGGAGCTGCATCGCGGCTATCGCCTCTATCCTGTCAACTTCATCGCCATGGACCTGCTGGCAGGCAACCGTGACCATGCCGACCGCTATACGGCGAAGGATGAGGAGACATTCGAGAAGTATCTCTCCGGTCAGTTGGCAAAGATACAGCTGGAGAACAAGGATGAGGCTTTCCTCCGTGAGCGCATGCTGACAATGTATGCCAACCCGGCCATCAACCATCTGCAAGTTATGGAGAAAGGAGAGAAAGAGGCATGAGGAAGTTTCTCTTTTCCCTCTTGGCAGCTCTGCCTTTGTTCGTAGCCTGTACCAGTGATGACAGCGAGGAGAGCAAGAGTCCTTATACCTTTCTGTGTGCCGACTTCGTGGAAGCTCACACGATAGCACCCACGGAGATAGACCGCGCTACCAATGATGAAGGCGTGCTCCTGAAACTCTCACCGCATGTGAAAGTCAGTTGGGCACTGACCCCCGACTCTCTCTATCGCGCGCTATTATATTATAATAAGGTGGAAAGCCTCGATGGAACGATAGTCCCCATCACCCTTGCCCGCGTGCCCGTGCTCAGGGCCAAGGAAGCATCGGAGTTTGAGGATGGGGTGAAAACCGACCCGGTGAAACTGGAGAGTGCATGGCTTAGCAAAGGCAATGCCTACCTGAACCTCGGACTGCTGTTGAAGACAGGCGTGGCCGATGATTCCGATGCCGTGCAGTCGGTAGGAATGGTTCTCGTTTCTGAGACCGCCACGGAAGTTGTACTGCGACTTTATCATGACCAGGGAGGCGTGCCGCAGTATTACAGCTCGCGATCCTATGTGAGCATTCCACTCTCTTCCGACCGTCAACAGAAAACCGTTCGCCTGCTCATCAATACCTATGACGGTGAACGGGAAAAGACCTTCAACTGATAACCTCATAACCCTATAGCCCCATGATTCCTTTTCGTCTTTCGCTGATCTGCCTGTCCTTCCTTGCTTGTATGGAAGCCTGGGCTGCTCATGATGACAACCTTCCGCTGTCCTTTGCCCAGCAGATTGCCGTGCCTGCCGACAATATCACCGTCACTCGACGCCCTGATGTCGGACAGCGCCTGTTTCGTTCTGAAGCCATTGAGCGGAAGATTGAAGAAGTGAAGCAGCTGCTGAAGGATGCTCCTTATCTGGCATGGATGTTCGAGAACTGTTTTCCCAACACCCTCGACACCACCGTTCATTACGCGGAAGCCGAGGACAGTGATGATGATACCTTCGTCTATACGGGCGACATCCATGCCATGTGGCTGCGCGACTCCGGCGCACAGGTCTGGCCCTATGTACAGTTTGCCGACAAGGACGAGAAAATCAGGAAGATGGTGCGCGGCACTATCCTGCGCCAGTTCCGCCTCATCTGCATCGATCCCTATGCCAATGCGTTCAACATGGGACCGACGGGTAGCGACTGGGCTTCTGATCTCACTGACATGAATCCCTACCTGCATGAGCGTAAGTATGAGATAGACTCACTCTGCTATCCCATCCGCCTGGCTTATTATTATTGGGTGGTGACACATGACGACAGCATCTTCGGCGATCTGTGGAAAGAGGCAATGGCCAAGATCCTAAAGACCTTCCGCGAACAGCAGCGCAAGGAAGGGAACGGTCCCTATCGCTTCCAGCGGAGGACCGCTACACAATATGATACCATGAGCCACAATGGCTACGGCAACCCCGTGAAGCCCTGTGGACTCATCGCTTCGGCTTTCCGTCCCAGTGACGATGCTACGGTGCTGCTCTTCCTCGTTCCCTCCAACTTCTTTGCCGTGACCTCCCTTCGCAAGGCGGCTGATGTGCTGACGCGTGTCAACCATGATGTGGGACTTGCCGATGCGTGCAAGGCTCTGGCTACAGAGGTGGAGGAAGCCTTGAAGAAGTATGCCGTCTGCCATCACCCGAAGTACGGTGACATCTATGCCTATGAGGTTGATGGCTTTGGCAACCAGCTGATGATGGACGATGCCAACGTTCCCAGCCTGCTGGCGATGGCTTATCTGGGAGACGTGCCGGCCGATGACCCTGTCTATCAGAACACCCGCCGCTTTGTGTGGAGCGAGGATAATCCCTATTTCTTCCGTGGCAAGGCTGGCGAGGGCATCGGCGGTCCGCATGTGGGCTACGATATGGTGTGGCCGATGTCTATAATGATGCGTGCCTTCACCTCTGCCGATGACGCGGAGATACGACAGTGCCTGCAGATGCTGGTGGACACGGATGCCGGTACGGGATTCATCCATGAGTCCTTCCATAAGAACGATGCCGCCAATTACACACGTTCATGGTTCGCCTGGCAGAACACACTCTTTGGCGAACTGATCCTCAAGCTCCTTGCCGACGGCAAGAAAGACCTCCTGAACACGATACAGAAACATTAGGGAAAATCACTTCACTGCCTCGACCGTGTAGCCCTCGCGCCGGAGCATGGCAATCAGCGACTCTGCACCCATCAGATGTCTTGCGCCGACGGCTATCATGCAGGTCTTCTCCGGGATGTTCTTTTTGATGGTGGCCATCCACGCTGCATTTCTATCGTGAAGCAGTTCTTTGTCATGAGAACTGTTCTTGGCTCCTGACATCTCTGGGATCTCTGCCAGATACTTTGCCATCTGACAAGTGTCATTGCTCATATACGCTTTGTAGAATCCCTGATACATTCGATGTGTTGTGCCATTGGTCATGTTGCGTATCATCCGGTAAAGCGTGTCTGCCTGCTCCTTCATGGAGAGTGTGTCTATTCCTTTCGTGTCTGTAAGCGCGGACTGAAGAGTGCCATCAATATCCTTCAATTCTTCCAAGCCTCCGTTTTCCTTACCTTGTTTCACGGTTTCTTGATATAAGACTGCATCTACTATTTGCACCTGGCGAGTAGCAATGAATAGGGTGACACCCAATCTCGTAAACCAATATCCCGGCGTCTTCTTCCAGTATTCCGGGTCGTTATTCTTTTTGGCCAGAAAATTGTCGACCACGTTGAAATGGGCGATGCTGTCATATAGTGTCTTGTAATAGACTCCTTCGGGCATCATATATTCGGGACCGGGGTTGCGAAAAAGGTCGGCAATCCACTTCGCTTGTTTTTTTACGGCTGCTGTATCAATGTGCTCGGGATTCAAATCCATCTCAAACAGCACCATTTTTGATTCATCGAAAGCATCCTGCAAGCCAGGAAAGCTGAACACTTCCTCCTTCGTGAAGTTGTGTCCTTCACCGTGACAAGTACCGAAGAGGTAGGACTTCTGTGCCAATCCGTTGCCGCTGATCTCCCACAGCCAGCCGGGACAGCTATTTGAATTGTCTTGTGCCGTTGCGGTGAATGCGGCAACAATGGCGAGGATGATTGACAGGATGATTTTCTTCATGTCGTTTAGTTTACTCAATTTGCGTTGTAAAATTACTCAATTTGTTTTAATTACAGGCAAGAAAACAGGAATAAATTGTTCTCTCCCCCTTCATCTTTAAATTAAGCCTCCCCGCTGCTCGTTGCCGGAGTAAACGGGAAGGACACATCATAGAAACAACGTGTTTTCATTTCTTCTTTGGCATCTTACTCCAGTTATACGTCAAGTGTAGCATGAGGTAGCGGGGCAGAGTGTTGTGGATGGTCTCTGTACGTCCTTGGCCATT
>Ga0247611_10001011_pt1 | contig 52772 bp, 54 predicted proteins | sample 177DNAGHGhighgp2_FD_192422 | JGI IMG/M metagenome (GOLD analysis project Ga0247611, IMG submission 192422) | Sheep rumen microbial communities from Palmerston North, Manawatu-Wanganui, New Zealand - 1770 DNA GHGhigh gp2 | ecosystem: Host-associated > Mammals > Digestive system > Stomach > Rumen... | reverse complement strand
GTTTCGACTCCTACTTCTACATGTCCAACTTTAAGTTTTACATTTTTTAAATGTTTGTTTATTACTTTTACCACAAAAGCAAAAACAGCACAACCTAAGATACAAAAAAAGGCCATAAAAGCAAAATCACCAAAAGTAAATTCTTCATCTTCATAAGCTTCTTCAGAAGGAACTTCTACATAATTTTCTTCTTCCATATTAATATTCTCCTATGTTAGTATCTTATCTTTGGTTTTAAACAAAGGACAACGTTTTATCCCTTGGCTTAATAATGTATAATGTTTGTTTTTTTCTGGGCAATATATAAAATCATCTTTTATAATTGCTTTACTACAATATATACATCCAAAAAATGGTGGTATATAAGCTTGTAATTTTCTTATACAATTAGAAGGTTTTTCTTGTTTTTCATATTTTATTATAACCTTATCAAAATCATCTATTCTTTCTAAATATCCATCCAAAAGATATTCTGAAATTAATTTATCTAATTTTCTCTTGAAGAGAAATCTAGCATCAAATAAGTAATTAAGGTTTTTTTTGTTATCGGATGAAAATTCAAAAATTTGTATCAATTTATCATCTTTTAAATTATATTTTATATTTACAAAAATTTCAACATTTTTTTCTTCTTTAATTTTTTTCATCTATTTTCCTTGAAAACAAAAAATGGCATAAGATTTTCTTCTTATGCCATAAGTATAACATTTAAATTTTTTTTGTCAATTAATAATTAAAAACAGATTCTTTAACAACCGCTCCTGATTGCTGAGCTACTGTTCTTACATTGTTTCTTTCTACTACCAATCTTGAAACTGCTTGTCTTAGTAAAATTAATTGCTGAGTTATTGTTCTAGCTACTGCATTTTTATATTGACTATTAGTTTTTATAGCATTTTCAAAATTATTTATAGCGTCTCCAAGAGTTTTATAAACATTAGCAATTTGTGCACTTAAATTTCCATTAGGCGTGTTTGTACTATTAATATCTGCTCGCTCTCTTTCTTCTCTTTTCTTTTTCAAGAAATCAAAAACACCTTCAATTAAGATTTCTTCAAAAAGTTCTTCTGCTTCATTTATATTACCTTGACCAATTAAAGCTCTTGCTGTTTTACTTGCATCTTTAATTTTATCCAATACTTCTTCAAATCTTTTAGCCTTCAACAAAGCTCCAATATCTGAATAAGTTTTTTTTACAAAAGCAAATCTTTCCTGTGTTGCTTTGTTTTCTTTTTCAGAAGCTATGGTATCTAATTTCTGCTGATCTTGAGCGGCTTTTTGTGCTACTTTTGACTGCTTAGCTGTTTCTTTATCAAATTTCTTTTGCTGTCTTTCATTAAATTTATTTGCTATGTCTTGATACTTCTGATTGTACTTTGGATTATTCATATTATATTTACTAGCCATAGCATTTTGCTTATTTATGGAATTATTATAATCTTTAATTTTATTTTCATTATATCTGTTGGCAATATCTCCGTATTTCTTAAACATTTTTTGCTGATGACTTTTTATTCTTTCCTCTCTTGATTGAAAAAATCCTTCATCCAACAAATTATTTTCTTCTATATATTCATTAACAGATTCTATAATCTCTTCAAAATCTTCCATTATAAAAAAATCTCCTATAACATTATCTTTGTTATAGGAGATTTAAAAAGCTAAACAACTATACAATCAATATCATATTTTTGACAACAATCAAATTCTATCCTGCATCCTCTAGCTTCATAATATCCAGGCATAAAAATAGCAATATCAGCTTTAGCAAGTAGCCTAATAGATTCTGCTAAATAAACCAATGGCGTAGTTTTATATGTAGTTTCATCAAACTCTGTGAAAACACTATCTATAACTTCTCCACCATTCTTTTCTACTTCTTCCACTAAATTTTTTCTTTCATTTCTTATTTCTACCTCTGTCTTTCCTTTCATTGGCTGAGAAATAAAAATTTTTTTACCTTTTAAATTAAAATCTCTTAAACTTTTACAATACCCTAGCATCCATTTCCTCTACTATTTTTTGCTGATAATCGTCATCATATTTTATAATTGTATTTGTTAATTTACCAACAATTTCTGTTAATTTATCTATCTTATTATTTAGGTTTAATTGATTATCTATTATTTGTTCTAAAATATATTTTAAATCAGTTTCTAACATTTTTATCCTTTAAGCGTGAGAAATTCCCTGGAGCCTGTCAAGAAGTAATGAAATGTTGTTAGCTTCTGCATCATCTCCTTCGCATAGTTGACTCATATTTTTAAATAGCTTCGAAGCATCAGTTTGCTTTCCATCAAATACTTTTGCGGCATCTGTACAAATTTCCTTATTTTCTGCTGCCAGTTCCTTCTTTCTTTCTTGGACTTCCTGCCACTGAGTAAAATAATGCTTAATTTCCGAAACCTGATCTGCTGTTAAGTTTAAATTCCAATCTTTTGCTGCCATATTATTTATTCTCCTTATCTAATTCATTTATATCTATATTATTTGCTTTTGCAAGCTTTTCCTGTGTAAATCTTGTCTTAAGAAATTGCTCATATTTCTTTACCATTTCTTGAGTGACTGCTACTCCATCCATAGTTTTATATGCTTCTCCTTCTAGGAGTTTTTTTAATGGATTAAAATAAACAACCTTACCATCAATAACAAATGGCTCTGGTTTGCTTTCTCTTATTAATTGTTTTATCAGTTTCCTTGATTTTGATGATAGATTATCATTTGATTTTTTACTCATTTATTATTCTCCTAAATTAAATTTTTCTTCCCAAATAGCTTCAAAAGTCATAGCGAAATCTATTGCCAAATTACATGCTGTTGAATAATCTGACTGTTTTATTTCTCCTACAGAAGGTAATAATTTTTTTGCTAATTCTTTTATTTCTTTTAAAGAATTAACATTTATATTAAGTGTTTTTGGTAATGGTCTTTTTTCTTCTACGCTCTCTTCTATATCATCTTCTATTGGATTTACATTACTATCACCAACCTTTATTTTTGAACCTAATGGTTCGGCTACTTCCATTTCTTTTGTATCATTTTTATTTATTTCTTGCGTTTGTTCTGTAGGATCTATAACCCTTTCTGTTGTAGTTATTTTTTTTCTATTTCCATATTTATTGGTTAAATCCCAATTAGAAAAATCAGCAGTTGTTCCATAAGGGCTTCTATTTTCTACTTCTGTTTGTATAAACATTCTATATCCCTCCATTCAAAATATTTTCTATTTCTTCCATAGCATCATCTTGCTCAAAATTTTGAGCTTCTATATCATTTATCCATTTTGTTGTCCATTCATTATAACAGGATTTCAATCCATTGTCAAGTAAAAATTTTTCAACAGAATCTTTATCAAAATTATTCCATGGTTTATCCAATTCTTCTTTTATAAGATTTTGAAATTTTTGTGGGAATTTTCTTAAATCAATTATTTTCATAACTGTTTCCAACATTTTTTCATTTTCAACAGTCATTTTTTTATTCCAAACTTCTTTATCTTCCAGCATTTTTTCAAATGTTTTTGGACCTATTCCTTTAAAAGCTTTTATATTATCAGACACATCTCCAACCAATGCTTTTTCTAAAAGAATATTTTCATTTTTTTCTACATTTGCCATTCTTATGGGATTGTACTGACTTACCTGTTCTGGATAAAAATTAATTATCTGACTTAGATCTTTATCGGAAGATATAATTCTAACCTGTTCTCCCTTATCAGCATAATATTTACAAGTCTGATATATACAATCATCTCCCTCACAATTTTCTACCTTTAGAATTTTACAATGAAAATGAGATAAATATTCTAAAGTTTTTTCCATCATAGGACCAACCCATTTATAATTTGGGTCTTCTTTGGCATCTTTTCTATTTTCTTTGTAGGGTGGATATATTTCTTTTCTCCATTTAGTAGAATGAACACCTTCAAAACAAAATATACAGTCTTTATAAGATGTTATAAAAGGCATTATTTTTCTTAAAAACATATGATAAAAAAGACCTAAATCATCTTCTTGAATTACATAATCATTCCCATTTTTTTTCAAACAGTCTTTTTTAAACATACTCCAAACCATAAAAAATATATTACTTGTATCTACGCAACAAATCATCTATGTCTCCAATTCTGTAAATCTTCTACACTATCTTCTAAAATTTCAATTCTTTTTTCTAACTCTTCAGATTTATTTTGTAAAAAATTTAATTCTATACTATTACTTTTATGTATCATTTCTTTTATTTTTTCTTCTGATGGTAATTCTGGTGCTTCTATCCAATTATTTTCTTTACTTTCCCATTCTTTATATTCATCTTCTTTAATATATTCTTCTATTTTTTTAACTAAATTATCAAAATTATTTTCATATACAGCTTTTGTTAAAACCTCATTTGGAACGTTAATTCTTTCGCTTTTCTTTTTAAATGTTATTATATAGTGATCTTTTACAAAATAAATATCCATTTGAATATCTTTTTCATTTTTATAAATATCTGTTTCATAATCAAAAATAAAATTACCTATAGTTCTCATATAATTACTATCATCCATTTTCATATATTTGTCTCCGTTATTATAAGATGATAATATTTTTTTTATTTTTGTCAATTTTTTATGAATTATAAAAATCGTCTTTTAAAAAAGTTTTTATTTTTTCTATTATTTTTTCTTTATTAGAATGTTTAAAAATTACTTTCCTCATATTTTCAAAATCATATAAACCATCACAATTATTATAGCAAAAGTCTATAAAAGAAACTGAGAAAGAAAATATAATAGGATTAAACTTTATAGATTTATTAATTACAGATAATTGATTAATTTTTATATTAAGCCAATCTTCTACAGTTCCTGTTTTTTTTATTTCTAATATAGAACTTACCAAACTTTCAACTATTTCTTTTTCTTCTTCTTTTTTAGTGCGTAACCCTGGCAAATAATTTATATATGTTTTCCATACTTGCTCTACACCTAATTGTTGTGGATATTTAAACCCATCTAACATAAAAGCTTGTATTAATTTTTCAGCATTATAATTTTCTCTTACACAAAACATTTTAGCTGCTCTTTCAAACCATTTTTTATAGGCAAAAAATACTTTATTTTTCCAAAATTTTGTATTTGTATCTGTAAAATTATCCATAGCTCCTGGGTATCTTTTTTCCATATAGTATGGATAATAAAAATCCGAGAGTTTTCTACTTTCAATTTTTATTTTTTCTTCTATATTCATAAAAAAAATTATATATTTTTTTATTTTTTTTTCAACATTTTTTTTGTAAAAGTTAAATTAAATGAGGTTTTAAATGTATTATAATAAATATATTATATCAGAAGCTATAAAATTAAATTCTGTTGAAGATGTAATTTCTGCTATTAAAACTAACAGTGCTGGTGTTAGGGTAAATCCAAAATTTAAACAAGAAACTCAAGAAGATTATATATCTGAAAAACTTTCAAAATATTTTAAAAGATGTGAAAACTTTAATGTTAAAGATGCAACTTACGGTGTTCAACTTCTTTTACAAAAATCAGAACCAACAAGATTGGAAGATCTTATACGTTCTGATGGGTTATATATATTTTTAAATTCTTATAAAAAGCCTTGGGTAAAGGAATTAAAAGAATATAAAGAATTAATTAGTGCTAATTCTTGGACTCCACAATTACTACACTCATTTGAAAAAATAGTTCAGAGTGAGCAATCTAATCATGGTAAGAAATCAAAAGGTTCTGGTGATTTAAAAGATGTAAAAACTGCTTATGATGATGGTGTATGGAAGTTATTAATCCCTTCTTCTTTTGAAGGTGAGAAAGCTGCTGCTTTCTATACAGACAAAAATGGCAAAGAAGTTCCTACTGAATGGTGCACTAGAGCTGATAAAAGCTATTATGATCATTATACTACATTAGGACCATTATACATAATAAGAAATATGAAAAATGGTAAATCTTATCAGATAGCATTTACAAAATCTGGTATTGATTTCTTGGATCAAAATGATGTTGATGGTGATGAAGTAACAGGTGGTGACTTAACCGCTATCCCTGACAACTTGTTAAAGCTAATAAAAGACCATAGAGGTAGCAGAACTTTATATGATTTTAAGCACAGAAAAGAAGATAAAGACGAAAACAAACCATCCAAATTTTTCAAAGGAAGAATATTAAGTACAGATGCTGTATATGCCAGTCCTTTAAGTCCAAAAATAAAATTAGGGCCTGCCGTTAGTCTTGGCAATGGTATATATAAAAAAGAAATTTTAAACTATTCTACTGATGCCGATACAAAAACAGAATTTGAAAAATTTTTCTATTTTAAAAATAATGAATATACAAAAATACCACTTAAATTTGTAAAAAGAAACAAAGCAACCATATATTATCCAAAAGATAATCCAAAAGCCATATATGCTATTTATACAGATACAGACAACAATAACAAAACTGTTTTATTTGGTTCTTTAACTGAAACTAGTCAATTTGGAAAATTGGATGAAAAAACTAAAAACTTAATACACAAATTAGGTGACAAAGATTTTGGCATTGACAAGCATGATCAAAGAGAAAAAGCTGCCAAAGATGAATCTTTTGTTGAATTAAATCACAAGCTTAAAGAAGCTCTAGAAAATGAAAAAAATAAAATTATAGATACTATTAATAATTCAAACGTTTTTTTATCTAACAAATCTTATAAAAGTTTAGTAGATTTTGGTTATAAAGGATTTTCTAGTAGAACTGGTGATGGTGGGGTTGCTCCAGACGTAATAAAACTAACGAATAATAAAAATGAAATAGTAGCGGTTCTTTTTAGAGATTCTTATTTGAAATCTAATAATGCTACTATAATTGTTGGTAATCAAAAACCAAGGTACCATATAACAAAAAATGGTGATCGTGTTTTGGTTGGTCAATCAGAAGCCACCAAAGAAGAGCTAACATTTTTTAAGAAAGTTTGTCAAGAAATTATGAAACAAATAATAAAATTACCTGAATTCAAAGCACTTAATGAATTTAAAAAGCAAAGCAAAACAAAAAAAGATTATAATTATTATATAAACATAAAAGGTGAATATGATCCAGATTGGGATGGTGAAGAATTTGACACCAAAAGGCAATATACAAGAAAAATAAAAAGAGATGCCGATAAATATTCCAGAAAAAAACATGAAGTTGTTGCTTTTGAAGAAGTGAAATATTTTAACTACTAATCAAAAAAGCTCCTTTTTAGGAGCCTTTTTTTAATATCATAATTATTTTTTTGAAATTTGTGCTGTTGTATTAGTATTTGTTCCTTGTGCTGTGTTTGTAATAGTATTGCTTACTTGTGCTTGTGTTTCTATATTTGCTTGAGGTTGTTTTACTTGATTTTTCTTTTCTTCTTCTTGTTTTGATTTTAAGTATAAATCAGTCTTTTTCAAACCATCTATAACTGTCTGCATCTTCTGTTGATTGTCCTTTTCCAATTTTGATGCTATATTTTGTAGAAAATCTATATTTTGTTGAGTGGTTTTTTGATCTGGTATTGCTCTGAGCAAAGAGTTATCTATTACTTCTTTTAATGTCATTACTGTCCTCCAGCTGGTGCTGGTGCAGGAGCGGCTGGTGCTACTGGCTTCTGTTGAGCCGCTGCTTGATCTGCTTTTTGTATAGCGGCTTTTTGCTTTTGTAATCCTACAATTTCTGCTTGCTTTGCTTTTATTATTTCATCCAAAGCGGCCAATTCCTCAGGAGTTTCACATAATGTATGTCTAATTATATTTCTCAATGTCTTTTTCATATTATTTAACTTTAAAAGTTAAAATTAAAGGATTAGTTTTTATGTTTGCTTATAATGAATTATCAGACCTTTTAACAGGAGAATTAGTAATTCCTATTAAAAAAATGGGAGAAAATATAGTTTGTCTCAATTTAAATAAAGAAGAAGTAATATATAATTTTAATGATTTTGATTTTGACAAAACCATAGAAGAAAGAAGTTTTATTATAGAAGACGATTCATCTGATAACACTTCCTCTGAAGACATTTCTTTCTCATCGGATGAATCGAACTCTTCAAAAGATACTTCTTCTGATGATAAGCCTAATGAGTATAATTTTGATACTAATAATGATCCACACTGGCTAAACAAAGAAGAAGCTAAAATTGTAGCAGAGCAAATGGGCTACAGCTACAATTCCAATATAAGAAAAGAATTCGAAATAATAGTAGATAAATTTATTTTATAGTCTTGCTTCTGGCACTTTTGCCATTAAGTTTCTTAAAGATTTTTCATCTTTTAACCAATTTCTACTACCTGGCATTATTTTACCATCTTCTGTAGCATATACATCCAATAAATAGAAACCATCTCCAAAATATTTCTTGGCAACATATGGATATATATTAAAAAAGAAAGGAACATAAAATTTTTCACCATTCCTATCTTCTATATAAGCCATACTCATATCTCTGCCTTTTTTGTCTTGTATAACTCTCCATCCAGATAAATATACAAAACAATATTGCTTGGGCAAATTTTTTTGTCTTATTTCTTTAAAATCTCTTAAACAATACCCTTTGGAATACAATGTTTCTATTCTTTCAGAAATAACACTAAACTTATTATGAAAAAACTGTCCTCCTAAATATGTTTCCTCATAATTAATATAGTCTTCTGGTGTAGTTTCACACATTTGTATTTCTCTTTCGGCTTCTTCCCATTTTTCTTCAAGTAAAGGAATTGTCTTTGTAGTTTTCTTCTTTTCATAAAATTTATCTACTACTTGCTCATAGTATTTTCGTTTATCTCCTATTAAAGAATCAAAAGCCCCTCCACATACTAATGCCTTTGTAATTCTTTTATTTATAGAGTTTCCTATATTTTTACACACAAAATCAATTATTGATATGTATGGTCTATTTGCTATAGCATCTTTAGCAGGTTGTTCTCCTACACCTTTTATTTCATTTAATCCGAAATATAATTTATTACCAATTGGAAAAAAGTTTTCTCTACTATTATTTATATTTGGAGGTTCTACTTCAAAGCCAGAACTTTTGCAAGAATCAATAGCTTCTTTAATTGCATCTTTTTTTCCAGCTTCGTTAGAAAGATTTATTGCATAAAAATATGATTTAAAATATTTAGCTAAATAAATTTCTTCCATTGCCAAATAAGAATATGCTGCCGCGTGTGCTTTGTTAAATGAATATGCAGAAAGCGTCAAAAGGTCATCACAAAGCAATTCAATATCTTTGTTTGCAATTCCTTTCTTTGCTCCTACTTCTTTTGCACAAGCAACCATTTTTCCCCATTTTTCCAAATCTTCTGGTGCTTTTTTTGCTTTACCTAAATTCTTTAATAACCGTCTCCAAGTATCACCATTATATTTTCCATCAGTAAGATAGTTTCCTATTGCCATCACCTGTTCCTGAAAACAAATAGTTCCACGACCATCTTTGAGGAACTGCTGAATTTGTTCTGGATATACTGATTTTTGCCCATTATTTTTTATAAGACAAAAATTTCCAAAACCAAATGAAGCTCCAGGACGGCTATATGAGTTTAAACAAATCATATCATCAAAATTTTCTGGTCTTGCATCTGCTACCATTCTCGAAGCAGTACCTCCAGAAAACTGGAAAATAAAACACTGATTATCTGTTACTTCTTTATAAAGATTTTTATCTTCTAAATTTATTTTATTTAAGAAGTCTTTGAATTCTTCTTTATTTACATTTCTTCTAAGAATTTTCATCCAATAACTCCTTGTTAACATATGAAATTGGTACAATTTTTATATAACCATCATCATCTTCAATTTCTACCAATTCTTCTTCAATATTATCAATACATTTATCAATAATATCAAGAGTATTTAGACCCAAAATATCATATTTAATTACTCCTGCAAATTCATCCAAAACAGTTTCTGCACCATTTTCTACCCAAGCAGTTGCAATTTCTCCTTTATTTCTTACAACTGGTACATATTCATAAACTGGTTTATTAAATATAATATTTCCACCAGCATGACAACCTTGAGAACGAATAAAATGCTGAAGCTTTGGTACGAAATCCAAATAGGCTTTATATCTATTATAAAGTTCATATTGTGCAGGAGAAGTTGTTCTTATATGTTCTATAATTTTTTCCCAATCAGTTTCATCTTCTGGGAAAGCAGCACATAAATTATTACTATCTTTAAACGGAACTTCGTAAGTTCTAAGAATATCCTTTACAGCTGGTTTAATACCTTCTTCTGTATATGTTCCAATATAACACACACATTCTTTACCATATTTTTCCTGTAAATATTGGAAAATCCTATCTTTACCAGCACCAGACACATCACTATCTATATCAAGTCCAGATGAACCAATTCCAAGCGACTGAATTTCTACTGGTTTTGTTAAATCAACTTTGTCAGTTAATCCAAATAAATATGGTAAAACATATGCATCAGAAATGTTTCCTTTATATGATTTAATAGTATCAATCATATTAATTCCATTTGCATATGCTATTCTTGCCCTATATAATTCTCTAATTAATCTGTCTTTATATTGAGGAAACTCAATTAATTTAGGTTTGCAAAATTCTTTTAATTCTTCAAAAGTTGTTTCATTATTTTTTATTAATTCTGCTTCATCAATGTTATATCTATAAATAGCATCTGGAAGACGCTCTTCTGAAATAAATCTATCAAAATAAAGATTCAATTTAATTGGATCAATACAAAGATTTGTAATACCCAAGCAACCTGCAAGTAAAGAACCCGATGCCGATCCACGGCCCTTACCACGTGGAATTTTTTGAGCATCACACCAATCTAAAATATCTTTAAGACAAAGGAAATATCTCATCATACCTTTTTTGATAATAATAGATGTTTCCATCTTTAATCGATCAACATATTCTCTTGGACACTCTTCCAAAGAAGATACTCCAAAATGTTTTATCAATCCTTCTATTCCAAGTTTTCTTATTTCTTCTTCTTCATCAAATGCCATTCTTGGAAGAGAAGATACAGTTGTAGGTTTATAAATATAGTTGCACTTATCAGCTATAATAGTTGCATTATTACACCATTCTCTAATTTGTTCTTCTGAATAATTAAACCCAAGTTTTTTATTTAATTCTAAATAATCATCTATGCCCTTATAATAAATAGATTTACAAACGTGTTGGGTCTCTTCACCTAACCCATCTCTACTAATTTGAAATGCCATTTGTTGAATAGACCAATCATCTTTGTTTACATAATGAGTATCACCAGATAATACAATTGGTATTCCATTTTTTGTAGCTTGAAAAATTAACCATTCATTATATTTCTTTTGATTTAAATCTTCATAAGAAACTTCATTTATTTGAATTTCAGCATACATTCTATCTGGAAAATGTATTATAAATTCTTGAAATATTTTTTCTGCTTTTTCTGTTTCACCTCTTTTAAGATAATTAGCAAATACAGAAGCTAAGCAAGCTGTTCCAAGCATTATCCCCTCATTATGTTCAAATAATTCTTTAAATGAATTTCTTGGTTTATAATAAAAATGTTCTTCATCTGAATTAGATAAATAGTTTAATTTCATTAAATTCTTCCATCCTGTTTCATTCATTGCATGAAGAACAACATGATTGTTCTTTTCTCTAATTCTTTTTCCTTTATCATCAAATTTTTGAAGAGTTTCAACAATATATCCTTCCATGCCTAAAATAGGTTTAATACCTTTTTCTAAAGCATATTTTTGAAATCTAGGTACGGAATTAAAATTTCCATGTTCTGTAATTGCTATGGCTTTATGACCATATTCTACAGCTTTGTCAATTAATTGTTCTGGAGTACAAACAGCATCCAGGGCAGAATATATAGAGTGATTATGTAAATTTACATAATTTTCCATTTATTAACTCCTTGTTTTTTATTTATTATAGCATTTTTTTAATTTCTTGTCAATAAAAAAAGGAGCTATTTTTTTTAGCTCCTTTTAAAATTATTTATTCATTCTCTTTAATCATTTTATCGCAAATTTCAATAATTTTTTCATAATCTGAAATTCTATCAGAAATATTAGGATACAAAATTAATTTTAATATTTGTATATCTTCAGTAGTTAAGATATAATCAGAAATCATTTCATTAAGCGTAATATCTTTCGGTTCAAGATTCTCAATTGGAAAAGCATTTTCATTATTTTGAAATTGTCTAATTCTCTCTAAACAAATATGTTTTATTTTTTTTAAATCTAAAAGACGGCTATCTGTTTCTTTTTTGCGAAGAATTCTTTTTGTTAAGTCCGCATCCCAGGGATTTAATCTAAATAAAATCCAAAAATTCCATGCTTGAAATTTATGCTTAGAATAATCACTTGCTCCAATATTATAACTTCTTACATCATCCAAGGTTATAATTCTCCTTTAGTATGATTATATTTTAATTATAAAAAATTATTTGTCAATTAAAATTTGGCTAATGTTTCCTGATGGTAGTATGTCCCATAAATGATATTCATCTAAGACAGATTTATAAATTACTTTTTTTGTTCTTTGAGCATCTTTTAGCCATTTAGGAGTTATATTCTTTAATGACCAGAGTTTATAAAAGTCTTCATCTTTTAAAGATTTGAAATTATAGCATCTTCTAGGTATATGAAATGATATAACCCAATCACCATAATTATCAAAATTCATTCCTTCTTCAAATTCTTCTTCTATATGATTTAAAAATTCTTCTTTAGTAAATCCTAAAATCTTAGACCATCTTAGTGGTCCATTATTTTTTATAGTATATGCCAAGCATTGTCTTATATTTTTATCTATTCTATCCTTCATCTTTTCTTCCTATTTATTTAACTTTTTAAGTTTTAAATAGGCTTCTACAGATGAATCAAAATCCATTTTATTTATTTTTTTATTTTCTTTTGTATTCAATATGGCTAATATATTATGTCTAAATTCTTCTTTTACTTCTATTCTAATCGAATTTTGTACTCCATCATATTTAAATCTAAAATATGTTAATGGAAAATTTTTAGATATTTTACTTTTTAACTCTGTATTTTTATTTAGATAATTTCTAAAAGAACCTTGAATTATTCTTGTATAATCTATAGCATTTACATTGTTTAAAATCATTGATGGTAATCTATTAAGAAGTAATTTTTTTACATATCTGTTTTCTGTATCTACTAATTTATTTTTTGATTCAAACCATTTATAAACATCAAATTCAAACATTACTTCTTTGCTAGAAAATTTTTTTATATTTAAATATTTTTCTTCTCCTTTAGGAATTTTCTTTTTTATTTCTTTTAAAATAATTTCTTTACTAATTTTTTCATCTGTAAGTTTTGATATTTTTATATCATATTTTAAACAAAGAGATTTATTTATAATATCTATTTTATTAAATTCTATATTTATATCAAAATTATTTTTGCTCATATAATTATCTTTAAGATAATTTATGCTGTTCTTTCCCAACAATACTTAACAGTATAAGGTGGCATAATGTTAACACTATTTGGACTAGAACTACTTATATTATCATTATTTGCTGTACCTGATAGAGCTGGTATTGTAATATCAACTGCTGTGTTTAGATTATCTGTTATATTTGTACCTGTTAGAGTATGTGTATGTGAACCAGCTTCTTCTATTATTCTACGTTTATTTGAAGATCCTCCTCTAGTTCCATTATTGGCATAATTCATATAACCAGCTATATTACTTCCTGAAACTAATGTATAATTCCTAGCATCTCCAGAACTATTCGCTCCTCCAGATAATAAATATCCATATGCTCCAGCATTAGTAGAGCTTGTTAATGGTGAATATGTGTTATTAACACCAACTCTGTCTGTAGCAGTATTAGTTAATACAGCATGACTATGAGAGCCAGTACTATTAAGTGTCAATGAAGTAATTTTGTGTTTATGATTTGGTAAGGTAGTAGTTTTACTATCTGTACTAACAGTATGAGTATGTTTTGGAATTTGATTGCTATTTAAGGTTACTGTTTTACTACCACCATCATTAGAAACTGCTGTATCATCACCTTTTGCCCAAATAAATTTGTCTTTTATTTGTACCCAAGTACCACCTAAGAAATCAGAAGGATTAGTAGAGGAATTACTCCAATATAAACTTCCTACTGGATATAAAAAATTTAATAGTCTCGATTTTAAATTATCTGTTAAAATATCTAAATCTAAATCATTTATATCTATTTTTCTTTGATTATTAAATTTAACAGTAACATCATCTAAGCCAGCAATTTCTGTAGACAGTTGACATAAAGCAGATAATATTTTACTATCACTTCCAAACTTATTAATATAATCTTCGTCTATTATACCATTATTATCTATACTACCAATAGCAGTTCTGGCAGCTGTATCTTCTACTGTATATCCATTTAAGTTATTAAAATTCATACTATTAACTTTTTAATAATAGTATGAATTTTATAATAAAAAAGGCAGGATTTTTTTCCTGCCTTTTTTATTTAATCTCTCTGCTTAATTACAGTCTGAATTGAATCATCTTTACAAACAATATAAATCGCTCCAGTATCATCTTGGAATGAATGAGCATCATAATCATTAATGATAACCATATCACCTAATTCAATACCAATCTCATCTTTATTAACCTTAGGGCCAATAGAATGAACAACTGGTGGTTTGATCCTTACTTTTCCATTATTTGTATTAACCTTTTGTCCAGAAGCATTTGCATTTGCCGTATCTCCCTGCAAAATAATACCAGACTCTGTTTTTACCTCTGTTTTTTCTTCTGCGATTTCTCCTTTAAGAACAACATATCTACCAGCTGCTTTTACTTCTTCATAAACCATATTTTAACTCCTTTTTATTAATTTTACCTTATATTTGTTTTTTGTCAAGACCAATTGCTAAGTTTAGCATAATATCTTTTAATAGGTCTATATACTTCACCTTTTTTAAATCCATACATATTCATTGGATATATACCATTTCTTAACAGTTCTTTTTCATAATTATTCATCTTGTTGAATTTTGTTATTCCTATATTATAAGCAATGTAAGAATCTTCGTTGTTTTGTATTTTATAATGGTTTTCTAAATAACTTATATACCAAATACCAACTTCAAGATTTAATTCTATATTTAGCATATCGTTTAATATATATTTTGTTTTGTTATTTTTATTAAATTCTTCTAAACAAGGTTTAGTAATCTGACATAATCCATAAGCTTTTCCATTTTTATTATAAGCATTATATTTAAAATCACTTTCTGTATTTATAATTACCATACAATGATTATAATCCACATTATATTTTTGAGAATAAAAATAAACCCTTGAAGATATATACCTTGCTTCATTTATATCTAATGAACTCAAAGATAATATTCTTTTAGCATAAATTTCTTCTATTGGAATTTCCTCTTCTACATATATCTGTGGTTCTTCTATTCTTTCTTTTTTTTCTGGGAAAAAATAGGAAACTATCAATCCTATAGCCAACAAACTGTAATTAAAAATTAAAACTTTTTTTATTAAACTATTCATAAGAACTATTAACTTTTCAAATTAAAAAGGACAGTTAAATACTGTCCTTTTAAAAAACTATTGTTCCATTTCAGCTTCCATCGCTCTTGCTATATCAAATGTGGAAGTTTCTTCTTCTGTATTATCTACTTCTGACATATCATTTATATTGATATGTAGCTTTTCATTCTTTATTCTTTCTTCTGCTTCATCCATTTTTTCTTGGAATCTTTCTATATAATACTTTTCATTCTTTCCAAAAATATCCAAGAAATCTTTTTTATAGAAAGAAATATCCTCTCCTTTGTCATTAACAAATACACCTGGAATAGAATATCTAGTTCCATTCCTCTTACAAACTTCAAAATCACAAAGCAATTGGAACAAACCACTGTTTCTAGTAAGACCAAAATTTGAATCCAAAATTACCCAAGCATTTCTTCCTTCTGTTCCAAATCTTGATTTCTTAATTCTTGCTCTAATTGTTTTTAGAGAATTTCCAAGAGAAGTCTTTCTTCTTTCTTTTTCTGCCTTGAGATCTGAATCTGATAATTCTGGATTATCCTGTAAAGTAGAAAGCATAAGGAATAACGATGGGTTATAAACCACAGATTCTCCACCACTAACTATTCCTTCGGTATTATATGGATTGTTAAGATCTGTATAAACTTTTGCTGTAAGCATAAGTGTAGCATTTGTCTTTTTTATTACAGTATCCAAAGCAAAAAGATCATTAAGCAATTTGTTGGTTTTTCCCATATCTTCACCACCATTAAGTTTTCTTACAGATTTAAGATTACTTAATGAATCTACTATAATTAATACTTTTTCTTTTGATTTAGAATATTCCAAAGCATACATAAGTTTTTTCAAAAATGCCAAAAGACCTACATGAACTTCATAAGTATCTGTTTTTAATTTAGCTGGAATATCACTATCTTTTATTTCTTCTAATTTCTGCTTACCATTACTATCTACACTTACCTTATAAGAATCAAGAGTAGAAATTAATCTATAACTAACTTTTTCCAAAGGAACACCAAGAAATTCTGCCAAACTTCTTCCGCTTCCACCACCCTCAGAATCAAGAACTATTACCCTATCAATCTGTTCATCTTTAGCTGCTATCATTGGTAGCATAGATTTTCCTACACCTGATTTACCAGCAAAACAAACTATTTTTCCTTGCGGATAAGCTCCAGAAAAATGTTTTGAACACAAATAGTTGAGGGCAAGATTTCCGCTATCAATCCAATATTCTACTTTATCATCTTCTTTGCTTAAATCTTCCAAACCGAGGAACTCATCATTTATCAAATCGTCTAAGCTATTACCTGTTGATTTAGCCATTTTTTCTCCTTTAAAATTTTTTCTATATTATCACATTCCCAATATGAAATTGTCAAAAAATTATAATTACTTTTCATTTTTACTTTTGGAGTATTTTTTTAATTCTTTTAAAAATTCTTCATCTATATTTTTTTCACTAATATAGAAATTATCATGATTGCCATGTATTAGTTTTGGTATCATTTCTAAAAAACTATTTACTATAGTTTCTATAAAAGAACATATTATAGCCAATATAAATAAAAATCCCAAAAAGTGCCAAAAATCTAAAAATATAAAACTTAAAATTTCTACCATAAATACTCCTAACTACAAAGAGGAAAATTTCCTCTTTGTAGCAAGTTTGATTAAATCATGTTAAGTAAGGTATCAATATCATTATCTTCAGATGGCTTATCTTCAGATTTTGGAGCTACTGATTCTGCTGGCTGAGAGAACGGATCTAAGGCATCTACACTAGAATCAACTACTGGTGTAGGTTCATTAGCTGCATTAAGAGCCTCATTAAGCGCTGTTTTCATTTCATCTGCTGAAACAAATTCTACTAACTGAGAATATTCCATCTTTGGAAGATATTCCATTAGTTTCTTTAATTTTTCAACATCTGTAAAAACAGCAGACTGTTTCATAGAAAGACATGAGCCTGAATAATCTGTGTTTCTTCCTGTTCCTTTCTTTACAAGGTTATAATCTCTTCCTTCTTTAAGAGAAAGGAAGTTTCCTGCTTCTCCAAGCTTAATCTGGTCAAAAAAGTAGCCATGAATTTTTGTTCCAAATTCCCAGAACTCTGGCTTTGTTTCATCATCTGCTCCATCCTTGGTTTTCTTTCCACGAACAATAACACGAGAAACATATCTATCTTTAGCTCTTAAAGAACCAGCGATATTCCATTCTTCTGTTCCTTTAGTAGATGAGTTATAAAGTGCTTTTGATTTTGCACAGATAGGACAAGATTCTGCTTCATGAATATTACCATTTTTATCCTTTAAAGTCTGATTAAGACAAAAATATGCTCTATTATTAATATAATGCAACTTATGCTTTTCATAAAAAAGCTTTTCACCAAATTGCTTTAAAGGTGTAATAATTCTTAACTGATAAGTTCCTTCATTAGAAGGCTTCCAATAAGGACTCTGGAAAGTTCCAGCGTTCTTTTCATTTTCCATTTCATTCAACATAGAATTGAAATCTTCGTTTGTAAAATCGTTACTCATATATATTCTCCTGCCTAAACTAAATTTGCCAATGGGCTTGCTTAGGACTTTTTCACTAATTATAAAATCTTTTTAATCTTTGTCAATTAAATTTTTCTTATATTTAACTTACGGTAAATAAGATTGACCAAACAGAATTGGATTACAATTTGGGCAGTATCTTATTATGTATTGCCTACTGCTTTTAGATATATATTTAAATCTTGGTATTGGTGCTGGATAATTCTTTCCACATATATCACACATCTCTGTTATTATTTCTTTATTATTTTCTGTTATTATATAGTCTTTATTATTATTTGTCAATTTTTAATTTCCTCTTTTTTATATAAATAAAAATTTTTGTAAAAAATTCACTAACGCAAAGTTGTATATTTTTTAATATAGCTAAAATTTTTTAGCTATATTAAAGCTATTACTATAGAGCAGACATTTTTGTCCAATTTCAGAACCTAAATTGTCTACTCGGATTCTTTAATTTTTTCTTTAATTTTTTCAATAGTATCTTTTGAAAGAGTATTATTTGATTTGCTAAAAACAGTAGTATCAGTTATTTTTCCAATAGTAAGCTTAGAAATTTTTCCTTTTTCAAAATCTACCCTTCTGTCATCATATCCTGTTTTTCTTGCTATTTTTGGATCCTTTTCTAGAAATGATTTTAGAACAAACAAATCTTCACCCTCAAGTATGTGTGTTTTTTCATATGTCTTTTTTACTTCTTTAAATGCTTTCCAAGTAAATGCATATTTTGTATTCCATTCATTTAAAAATAACTTAAAAACAATTATGTTTGGTTTTTCATCAGATAAATTTTCAGGCTTATAATCTTTTGCTATATTATTTATTTTATCAAATAATTTTTCTTTTATTTCGTTTCTATCTTTCTTTATTGCTTTTTTAATTTCAGAATTAAGTTCTTTTTTGAACTCTTCTTCTTTGTCTTCTTTTTTTGAAAAGAAATAATCATCTTTATTTTTTAAAACAATTTCAGCAAATTTTTGTATATCTTCATCTTCTTCTTTGTCGCTTGCTGCTATTCTCATTAAAATTGCATCATTAGCAAAAGAATATAATTTCTCCAATTCATCTGTATTTAACAATGTACTGTTTTTTGACTCTCTTATTACTTTATAAACATCCATTTTCATATTATTAACTTTTATTGACAAAAAAATAAAATTTATTTATAATTTTTTCTATGAAAAATAAAGAAGATATTTTTAGATTAATGGGTAGTTCTAATCACTCTGATATAGAAAGAGCAAAAAATGATTATTATTCAACACCAAAAGTAGCAGTAGAAAAATTAATTTCTCAATTAGAAAAATTAAACATAACTTTACCAAATCTAATAGTAGAACCAAGTGTTGGATCTGGTAATATTGCTAATTCTTTCCTTGAAAAAGGACATAATATTTTAGCTTATGATATAGTGAACAGAGGATTCCCAAATACAAATGTTTGTGATTGGCTGGAAGTAAATGAAAGACCTGAAGAAGATTTAGCAATAGTAGCAAACTTTCCTTTCTACGATATAAACAAGCATACAATACATTCTTTAAATTTGTTAAAAGATGGAGAATATTTAATTGAATTAGCAAAAATACAATTCTTGGAAACAAAAGGAAGAAAAATGATTTTTGAAAAATTTCCTCCAAAATATGTATTAGTTTTTAGTGAAAGAATTAAGTGTTTGGCAAATGATATAGATGATCATAAACAATCAGCTATTTGTTTTTGTTGGTTTATCTTTCAAAAAGGCTTTACAGGTTTGCCTCAGATTTGTTGGATTTAATTTTTCTTTCTAAATTATAAAATTTATTTATAATTTTACTTGGAAGAAGTGAAGCATCTAATTTTCTTCTCATAAGATTATTAGTAAGAATACCTAAAAATTTAGAAGATATTAGTTGTGCTTCTTTCTTTGAAAAATTATTTTTTATAAGAATTTCTTTAACTACGCTTTGAAGATAATAACAACCAATAATTCTAAAAGTACTATATTTTAAAATAACAACACATTTAGAAAATATAAGATCTTTTTCTAAGTTTCTTTCTGGTGGATAAGTTAAACTTTTTACTTTATTTTCTATAATTAATGTTTTTATAATTTCTTTAAAAGAGTTTAAAGAAATCCAATATTCTGTTTTATTTAATATATATCTATTAACGCACATTAGACAAATTCCATTAACAAATATAAAAATTATTAAAATAAAAGAATATTTATAATTTAATAATATACTTGAAGCTATATATGTCAGTGTAAGAAAAATATCCACTATTTGCCAAAATATATATTTTTCTCCATAAATATTTTTTTTAAATAGAAATACTTTTATTGATAAAAACATTATAAAACAAACAGTATAAACAATAATAAGTAAAGTAAGAATATTAAGTTTATAATATGAAAATAACATAATCTGACATATTGTAGCAAAAAATAAAATCAAAGACTCTTGCATAATTCTTGATGTATCTGGTATACTTAAATCATAAGCTATAGTAATTAAACATCTAGCAAACACTATAAATATAAGTATAGCATTAATAGCAGAAGTTAAAAAATTAGAGCAAACTAAATTAGTCATTGAGAGTAAGAATGAAATTATTAATCCAAAAAAAGAAAATACTTCTATCATATATAACAATTCTCCAATTCATTATTACTAGAAATTGTTATATAACTTAAAATTAAAAGTTGTATTATTCTTATTACAACACTTAATAATTGTAATATAACATTACCATTAACATTTTCTATAAAGACTCTAAGTGTTAAAAAAATAATAGTTGCTATTGTATAATAAAGCCAAAATGTTTTTCTTTTAGTTTTATTATATATAATTAATTGATATATTAAAAAAATAGTTAGAGAAATTATAGGGACTATTTCAAAAAAATTTATAAAGCTTTTATTACAACTAAACAAGCCAACACATAAACTTTCTATTAAAAAAAGAAATTCTGAAAAAGAATACATATTCTTTTTTAATTCTTCTATGTTGTTGTTAAATTTTTTTATTTGCTTTGCTGAATTTGATAAAAAATTTTTTTGTATTTTATATAAATAAATTTGTAAATAAATAGTTCCTGATATATATAAAAATGTTTTGGCATATAACAAAACATTACAGTTATCTAAAAAAATATATGGCATTAAACAAGAAGCACAAAATAGGCTAAAGACAATACTTGAAAAAAAATAACAAAGACCTGCTGAAGTAAATTTTTTATGTATTTTATTAATTAATAATCTACAAAAAAGAATAAGGAATAAAATAAATTCAAGACAGTAAAAAAATATTTTAAAGCTTTGAACCATTTTAATAATCTCCTATTATATCATTTGGAGGCAACTCATCAGTTATATCCAAATGTAGTTGGTCAGTATCAGCATTGTCTATAAAATAAAGACTGTTTCTTATTTTTTTATCTAAGTCTTTGCTAATATCTATTAATGATTCAATTTCTTCTTTGGCAAAATCATAAGACATTTCAAGGCTTCTAATCATTGCTCTTTTGATTTCTTCTGATTTAGATTTAACTATATCTATAAGTTGGTCTCTGGATTCATCCATAAATGTTTTGCCAATTTCGCCAATAATTCTATCAACTGTACTATCTATAATAGCTCTTTTTTCTTCTATTAAGTTTTCTTTTGATCTTTTATTTAAATTATTTTGTTTATAAATACTATATAAATTTTTATAGACTGCTTTATAGAATATATGATCTAGTATAATTTCAATGTTTGAATATGGATTATTTTTTCTATATTCATTTGAAATAGATCTGCTTATTCTATCAAATTCGCTTCTTGAAAAAGATGTTTGCTTGTCATATAAATGTTGACGTTTAATGCATCTTTCATAGCCAGAATTTATAGAATCATTTGCTATAGTTGATATACAAGTTAAAGTTCTTTTTAATTTATTATCCATTTCTGTCATTTTTTCTTCTACATTGTTTAATTTATTATCTACATTATTTAATTTATTATCTACATTATTTAATTTGCCATCCATCTCTTCTTTTACATTGTTTATTTCTACATCTTTAAATTTTATATTTTTGTTTTTAAGTATTTTAGCAATAATAGCAACAACGGCAATAACAAAACCAAGAATGGTAGCTAAAGTGAAAAAAAACATTATAGGATTTGCTACAAACATTTTGGCTAAAGATTCCATTTTACTACCTCTTTATATATATAATAAATCATTTAAACTTACCTCGTTAATATATTTAACTTTTATATATCAAAAAGCGGTGCTTTTTACGCACCGCAGAAGAAAAGATGGGTATTAACCCAGTAAGGAGTTAAAGATGATTTTTTGTTTTCATCTTAATTAACTATGCTTTTTAAAATAAAAAATGTTTTTTAGGATACTTTTTTTTATTTGACTAAAAATAAAAAAATGCTATAATTTTTTTAAAGGAGAAATAAATGATTTTAGCTTTTGGTGATTTGCATTTAACTAAAGAACCATTAAGGATTTTATCAGTTCTTAATTTTTTAGATTATATAGAAAATTATTGTATAGAACATAATATAAAGAATATAGTTAATTTAGGAGATTTATTTGACAGACCAGAAAGCAATTCTAATGCTTTCGTTCCTATTTTTAGAAAGCTTTTGGAAATTTCTAAAATAGCAAAAATTTATTCTATAGTAGGAAATCATGAAATTAAAAGTAAGGATAGAAATGATACGTTGGTAGAAACGTTTTCTTCTTTCGGTACTTTTATACAAAATAGCAATACTCTAAATATAGATGGAGTTGATTACGATTTTCTATCCTATACTGATAACATCCAAGATATTCCAAATAAAGGAAGGGTATTATTTGGTCATTTGGAAGTAGAAGGATTTTATTATAATCCTAAAAGGAAAGTAGAAAATTCATTATTTACACCTGAGTTATTTGATAATTATGAACTTGTAGTTTCTGGTCATCTTCATCATAGTCAGGTAAAAAATAATTTTTGCTTTATAGGCTCACCCTATCCAACAAATAGAGGTGAAGGAGGAAAGAAAAATTATTTTGCTGTAATAAATGGAACTGTTTGTGAACTCATAGAATATAATGATGGCCCAGATTATATTACGATTAAAGCAGAAGATTTTAATAAAGATATAGATTATAAAAATAAAATAGTAACTGTTCAAATTAACAAAAAAATAGAAAATTTTGTTAAGCTTAGAGATTTGCTTTTTGAAAAAGGTGCTCTAGAAGTAAATCCAGAATTTATAAAAGAAGAAATAACAGATACCAGTGAACACAAAGTAAATACGAACGAAGGAGTGGTTAAATCTGCTGCTAGATACCTTCAAGAAATAAAAGCACCAGAAATTAATAATGATAAATTGCTTGCTTGCTTCAAAGAGGTTTTAAAAAAATGCCATTAGTTTTTTACGAAAAAGATATAAATGTTTTAATTTCTTCTGAAAATCATATTATAGTTTCTTTTAATGATGAATTTAAAAAATATAAATTATTACAATTATTATTAAATTCTAAATATAAAAGTATATATAACAATCTTTTAAAAAATTATAATCTATCATATACAAATCCAAGTAATCATATAAAAGAAATTAGACATACTTTAATAGAAGTATATAATAAATTAATAAAACTAATATTATATGATAATATTTTGGAGAATGAATAGATTTTTATACCATTAAAAAATTTTAATAAAATATGATGATAATATAATAGAAAAATTAAAGGAGAATATTACATGATAATAAAAAATATAACTTTGAAGAATTTTTATAGATATGGCCCGAATGAACAGAAGTTAGATCTTACAGGTACAGGAATTAATGGAATAATTGGGCCTAATGGTTATGGTAAATCTACTTGTATTGTTGATTCTCTCTGCTTTGTATTTTATGGAAAATATAGATGTGATACTATAGACGGTGTTGTAAATAGATATATAGGTAAAGATTGTAAAGTAGGTGTTGAATTTGAAAGTGATGGTAAATCTTATAAAATTATAAGATACAGAAAGCACACTACTCATAATAATAATGTTTATATTTTTGAAAATGATAAAGATATATCTTGCCATACAGCAGCAGAAACCAATTCAAAAATTATAGACATTATTAAGATGCCATATATTGCTTTTATTAATTCTTCTGTTTTTAGTTCTGAATTGTATTCTGCTTTTTTGGCAAACAAGGTTTCTGATAGACTGGTTGTATTTGAAAACATACTTTCTCTTAAAGAGATAAATTTATTCTACACAGAAACAAAAGAGTTTATAAAAAATTTAACAAGTAAAAAAGAAGAGATAGAAACCAATAAAATTGCTACAGAAAGAGAAATAAAAACAATAGATGATAGTATAAAGAGTTATTCTGATAATGCTAGATCTAAATTGCTAGAAATGAAAAAACAAAAAGATTTAGCAAAAGAAGAAATAGCACTTGCTAAAACAAAAATAGAAGAATTATCTATAATTAATATAGATGAAGAAAAAGCAAAATTATCTAACAATTCTTTAAAAGAAGAATATGAAAATAAGTTGCTAAAAATTAGCAGTGAAAAAAGAAGCCTAGAAGTAAAAGAAAATCCAGAAGATTTAATTATAGTTGAAAAATATAAATCTTTGGATTTTGAAAGTAATAAAAACAAAGAACTAAAATACAAAGAAGATTTGGAAAATATAAAAGATAAGGAGAATAAATATTCCTTATCTTTTGAAAAAATCAATTCTATAAAAAGTGAACTTACATCTTATACATTAAAGCTAGAAGAAGCAAATAAAAAAATAATATCTATTACAGATACTTTGTTTAAACTTAATTCTGCTACCTGTCCATTTTGTGGGCAACATCTCTCTTCTACAAAAGCAGAAGATGAGAAGATAAAAGCAGAAAAAGACAAAACAGAATTAGAAGCTTCTATTAAAGAGTATAATTCAAAAGTAGAATTATTAAAAGAAGATTTAAAAGAAGAAAGTGAAAACTATAATTCTTTATTAAAAGAAATTAATAGATTAAAAGAAGGACTAGATAAGAATTTTATTCCAAATACTGAGCTTATATTTGAACAATATAATAATGCTCTTTTAAGAATCAAAGAACAAAAAGAATTAAAAGAAAAAAATGATTTAAAATTTTCTGAACTTTTAGATGAAGAACTAGAAACTAAAAGAAAATTGGAAAAATTAAAAATAACAAATTATACAGAAGAAGAATTAAATTCTATATCTGAAAAAATAAAAGAGCAAAACGAGATTATATCTACTAATGAAAAAACTATAGCATCTATAGATGGGCAAGTATCAACTGTATATGATAAAAAATATATAGAAGATTTAAAAAACAAAATAGAAGCAAAAAACAATGAATTAAAAAACATAAATAATGAACTTGATAACTATAATTATGATATAAGACATTATGAATTTTTAGCAGACTGCTTTTCAAATAAGGCTGGTGGATTTAAAAAATATTTTATTGGTGAAATGATAGATGTTTTCAATACAAAAATTAACCAATACTTACCATTCTTTTTTGAAGAAGATGTAAAAATATCTTTTGATAAAAATCTTAATGATACCATAACTATGGATGGTTTTGAAGTAGGTTTTAGTAGTTTTAGCCAAGGCCAAAGACAAAGAGCAGAATTGGCAATTAATTTTGCCTTGTTTGATGTTGCCAGAGTTTTCTTTAGCAATGATAATAAATTGCTGATACTTGATGAAATGGATAAAGGTCTTGATAAGTTTGGAATAAAAGCCATGATAAATCTATTAAAAGGTTTTGATAAACAACTTAAAATTTTTATTGTAAGTCATAATCCTTTAATGGATGAAGAAATAGATACAAAAATAAAAATTTCAAGAGATGCAAACGGATTTAGTTTATTAGGAGCTTAAATATGATAAAGATTAACATTTGGAAAGGTGGCGGTAGTCATGAAAGGTATTTTTGTTGGATTAAAGATGATAATACAGTAAAGTACTTTTATCATAGTAATGAAGTTATGTATGGTCTTAGTGAAGAAACGGATAAAGAAGTAGGTCTTCCAAAGGTTGCTTTCTGTGAAAAGCTTTTTAAAGGTTTTATAGAAGAAACTGATTGGAGTAATGAAAAGAAAGATGAAAATGGAAATATAGAAAAAAATATTGTATTGTTTAGAGGATAAAAAATGGAAGTAACAATTTATAGCAACAGTTCAGATATAGTCTATAAATATAAAGATGGTAAGTATTATCTGAACGATTTGGAAATAATGAATAGCGATGAAAAATATAATTTTTTTGAAAATTTATTTGCTGGATTTGTAAGACTTAATCAGCCTAGACAAATATATCATTTATTCTAAAACTAAAAAGCCACTCAAATGAGTGGCTTTTATCATTTTAATCAAAAGTCCTCCTAACTATTTTTGTTTTTGAATTTGGTGAGTATGTATAAGTTGTGCTATTAAGCTTTTTTTTCATTTCTTTTAATCTTTTGCTATTATACCCATCTCCATAAGTAGAATCAGCAGCATCAGAAGTCACAACAGATGTGTTCCCATTACCACCGTTCCCCCAATCAACTTCTGAACCATCATTCATTCCAGCAGCTGTAGCTTCTTGTGCTGCTTTACTTTGTGATTCTGTAGGTTTACCTATGTTTTCTATCATTTGTTCTAATGTTTTTAGGTTTTCTGTTCTTGCGATATAATTTGCTTGTTCTGTTTTAAACAAAACAAAACCTTTAAAAAATTGCCTAAATACTATATCATCTACACCTGTTCCTTTAGGTTCAAAATGATTTTCTATTTTTTCAATTTTTTTGGTGTTAGCAGATAATAATTCATCTAGATTATTATAATTTCTATCTATATTATTATTATCATTTTTAACTGTTTGTTGAATTTGCTGATTTCCTACAAAATCATTAGCATTATCATCCTGCTTAACATCTGTTGTATGGAAGTCTTCTTTTTGTTTATCTATTCCGTCTTTTATTTTTCCTTTGATATTATTAACAGTATCAGAAGTTTTATCTCTTATTTTACCTAAAACATCTCCTATACCTTCTGTCACTATAGAAGCAGAACCAGAAATATTTTTAACATAATTAAACATTTTTTGTGCAGAATTAATATATTCATCTGCTGTTTTTTTATTATTATTGGCATCATTTAACAAAGATTTTTTAACTTCTTTCATAACATCAACAGTTAGAGAATTGACATTGATTCCAACAGAGTTTAACAAATCTTTTGGATTTTTATAAATTCTAGCTCTTGTTTGATCAAAAATATAGTATTTACAACCTTTTGCTTCTTTCTCAGTAATTTTGTCAGGGTCTATAGCATAAATAGAGCCAGAACTTCCAGCATAAATAATACCATCAGTAAAAAAGCTGTTATCAAATTTTTTAGCATTTAATCTATCTACTATATCTTTACTATCATTAAATTTTGTAAGTAAATTGATCAACATTATTTTTGCTAAATTTTGATGGTCTTTTGTAAAAGCACCGTTGATTATTTTTTTTATATTAGCTATATCTAATGCTTCTTGACCTCTCTGTTCAGAAGATTTATATTTTTTAGCATCATCTATTTCTTTATCAAGCTTCATATATTTAAGTTTTTCGTGAGATTTTTCTGTTGCTTTCTGAACTTCTTTTGTTAATTTATAACCTAAATCTGTAACAGCATTGTCAAACTTAAGCTGAAGTGCTACCATTTTTTTATAATTGTTTTCTGCTGTCATAGCATTGGCGATTTTTACCAAACTGTTTCTATAACTGTCAATTAATTTGTCTATATTGGCTTTACTGCCTTCAATATATTTGTTTATTTTTCCACTGTCTTTTTGATAACTCTTTTCATAATCTTCTTTTATGACAAAGCCATATTTGGTAATTATTCTTTTAGATATACTTTCTTCTATCTTTAAATCATCTTTGCTGTGCTCTGCTTTAGGAGCATAAGATTCCAATTTAGAAACTATATCGTTTATAAGTTTATTGGCAGCATCTTTTAGATTATCCAAGAAATCTTCTACTTCTTCTGGCTTACTTACAGTATCTGCCTTCAGTTTATCAATATCAAAAATATAGAATTTTCTTTTCTGTATTATTTGATTTGTTATTGGATCATTTTCTTTTTCTGCCTGTGCTTTTATTTCATTTAATTTTTCTGTGTCTGATTGCAAATCTCTTAAGTTTTCATTGGTCTTTTCTAAAGTTTCTTCTGCATCATTTTTTATTTTTTCATTTTCATTTTCTTTAGGTGTGGCTTCTCTCATGTTTTTAGCACCTTCGGGAAGTTTACCTTCTTTTAAATCCTTTATAGTTCTCAAACCTTGTTCAAAAGTTTTAAAGCATTTGGCAAATTTATCATCAAAAGAATAACCATTAAAGTTTTGGAAAACAGCATCTACTTCCTCCCAACCCTTTTTAAGTACCCAACCTTTGGCACTGTCTTTTTCATTTTGATGTATATAAAATTTTTGAAATAACTTTTTGTCGTTATTATTAGCCATTTCAGCCGTACTTGAATCTATTGCTTTTGGTATAGTTGAGTCTTTGTTAAATACATTTGCATAACTTGTTTTCAAAGATATTAAACAAGAAATAAGAGCTAAATCTTTGTCAGGAATATTATGTGATTTCAAAGCTTGATTCAAACCAGAAGATACTTCTGCTATTGATAAAATTCCTTTTTTGCTATCTCCTTTACTATCTATTGCTTTATATATATTAACAACAGTACTAACAGTAGAACTATTTAAGCTTTTTATATTTTCGCTTATACTGTCTATTACTTTTAGAACTTGTATCAAATCATCGCCTTTTATGCCTAAGATTGATTTGTCATCGTCTCCAAAATTAGCGTTATTAAGAGCATCTACAACATCCTGTGTTAGACTTTGAATATCTTCATCTTCTTCTGAAATAATTCTAGACATAAATAATTTTAGACTTTCTTTTACAGAATCATTAGAAGATTTTTCATCTTCTTTAGGATTTAATTTATCTATTACTTTTTGTGCGATTTTTTTTATTTTTTTATCATTGGTTGAAGCAATTATCTGTTTTTCTAATTCTATAATCCTGTCTTTGTTCTTCTCTGGATCTTTTGCCAAGTTATTAGCTTCCTCAGCAGCTCGCTTTAAATCTTCTCCAGAGAGTACTCTACTTTTTTCATCTTCTTTAGCCATTATATTCTCCAATTATATTATTAACTTTAATTGACAACTTTTTTTTATGTTGTATAATAAAATATATTATAGGAGTAATTTTAATGATAAAACTTTTTTTTAAATCTCTTAATGAAAAAGCAAAGAAGCCAATTCAAGCACACGAAACAGATGCTGGTTGGGATTTGTTTTCTATAGAAGAAATTATAGTTTATCCAAATAAGCAAGTAAAAGTATCTACAGGTATAGCTGTTCAAGGTAAATTTATAGATCCAAATGATGCAGCAAAATGGAAGTTGGAATTTAAAATTGAAGGAACTTCTGGAAATGCTGCAAAACTAGGATTACAACCAATTGGTGGAGTGGTAGATCAGGATTATATAGGTGAAATTGGGGTTGTATTAGTTAATAATACAAGTGAACCGATAAAAATAGAACCAGGTAAAAAGATTGCTCAGCTTGTCCCTCAGTGTATTCCAAAAATTGAATTTGTTTCTTATTTAGGACTTTCTGATGAATTTGACAAAACAAGTAGAGGAACTGATGGTTTTGGATCTACTGGAATAGCAATTTAGTAAAGGTATAAAAAATGAGTAAAATTCCAAATTGTATTACTTTTAATGGCATTATAACAACAGATTTAATAAAATTAGAAAACGAAGAATATGGTTTTGTATTAAGAGGTCCTAATAATGAAGAATTTCCTTTGATAGTAATAAAAGCAGAAGGTATTAAAAATATAGATGATTATTTAAGAAAAGGAGATAATATTTCTGCCGTTGGAATTTTAAAAAAGAAATCAAAAGATTGGATTATAAAAGTAGATACAGTTATGAGAATTCCTACAGAAGAAGAGGTAAATAACTTAAATTGACTATAGAAATAACACTTGATGATAATGAAGACATACTATCTAATCCTTTTTTGAAGGAAATTATTTTTAATAAAAAAACGATAAAAAATTTGATATACATGGTTGCTTGCTTAAAAAGCATATGTTAATACAGCAGGAACTTATACGCTCCAATTAGTTGAAGATTATATTAATTTTCAGTAAAAATAAGGGCAGGTCAATGACCTGCCCTTTTCCATTTATTCTATTCCAACCCTAAGCTTAGATAGCAAAGTTCAAGAGAGAAACTCTAGCGTAATTAAATTCAGCCCTTGGTGTAGCTGTAATTCCATAGCGAGAGAATGTACCTCTTACGTTGTTGAAGTTATCTGGATTAACAATAGTAGCAGACATCCAGTTAGCATATGGAGAGTAAACAATACCAGCACCATATGTTGAATCCTTAGCCTTGAAACCAAGAGTAATGTCATTATTCATGCGGTTAGGATCGCAGTAAACTGCTACAGTTCCATTTCCAAGTGAACCAGCATTATAGAATGTTGACTTGTTGTGTGAAATCTCACCAGACTTCCAATCAGGGAGCATCTGAAGAGCAGCAGCAACCTGTGGAGAACAAACTGCCCAGTCAGCTGGAGCAAGTCTGTTATACTGTGCTACCTTTGTGCAGTACTGATACATTCTCTGAGCAAGAGCACGATGTCTATCAAGGTAGTTACCTGTAGTTCCGTTCAACTCATCATCTGCCCAGTCATAAGAACCAGTAAGCTGTGAAATAATAAGATCATCAATTGCAGTCATAATCTGGCGATCAATCTCATAGTTAGTCTGAACAGCTGCAACCTTTACAAGCTCCTGCTCAACATCGATCTTGTGATATGCATTCATATCCTGCTCAGCTTCCTTAGTCCAGCGAACCTTAAGCTTTCTAGATGTTGTCTGCACATCCATGTGGTCAATATCAAATTCCATCTCTGGAATATGACTTGTTCCTTCCTGGTTATATACAATAAATACAGTATAATCTGTACCAGCTACTTCAGAACCTTCTGTCTCAACTTTATCTACATGTCCTAAAATACTTTTGGCTGCATTTTTAAGAGTGATAGTACCATTGGTAAGATTTACTTCAGCAATTTCTGAAATACCATCATCTGACTTAAATGTCAAAGTACCTGCATTAGCTTCAACATACTTTGCAAGAAGTCCTCTGTGGTTCTGGTTATTAATAATCTCAATTCTCTTGTATGTCTTTGAGACAGCTTTGTCATCGCCAAGGAAGTTCAAACACTTACGTACTTTTTCTGATTCAGTAGCATTAGTGACAGAAGGATTAGTTGCTGTTACAGCATCAATCTTGAAAGGTCCAAGCTTCTCAGAAGAGTAGAATACAGAATATGCTGGATCTGTCTGATATGGGTTTCCAGAGAACTCATCACCAGCCTTTACATCTGCTTTGTCATTTGAATATCTGTAAGTAATATAGTAAATTACACCAGTTGGCTGCTGAAGTGGCTGAACTGAAACAAGTTTGTTAGCAATAAGTTCAGGCATAACACGTCTAATAATTGGGAACATTACCTTAGGAATTACATAATCACCAACTGCTGTTGAAAGTTGTGGAGCTTCTGTAAGAGTCTCGTCTTCACTAAGAAGAACGTCCTCTAGCCAATGTGCAGGAACAGCACCATCAGAAACCATCTTCTTATAAGAGTTCTCAAGAACTAGCATTGTATTGAGACGAGTATCATCATCAGAGATATCCTCCGCAATCCAGTTCCATCTTTCGGCAAGCTGCTTTTCGTACTCTGCCTTTTCAAAAAGTTTATTCTCGATCATTTATCAAATACCTCCGATTAAATGTTTGCGTATGATTTAAGAATGTTTTTTAAATTATATTTATTTTCAGCTTTTGGCTGATCTAAACCCGAAATACCTTCTGTAATAAAAGAATCTTCTTCATTCTCTTCGTTAGTTGTGTCTTCTGTATCCTCGCTAGAATCTTCTGAAGTTTCATCCTCACTAGAGTCCTCAGAACTTTCATCTTCGCTAGAATCTTCTGAAGTTTCATCCTCACTAGAGTCTTCTGAAGTTTCGCCTTCTTCAAAAACACTTGCGAGTGATTCATAAATATTATAGAATTGCTCCGTTACTTCATCAGGACTTCCCTCTTTAATAAGAGAGAAAATTAATTTCTGTGTCTTCTCATTATAAGGAGCTAACAAAGATGCTAATGTCTTTGCTCCTTCTTGAAGTTCCTGTTCTCTTCTCAATGATTCAACTTCTTCAGAAAGCTTTGTAATTGTATCTTCATAAGCATTGTCACGATAATTTTCAGAAACAAGAGGAGCAACAATTTCCTTTACCTGCTCGAAAATTTTAAGCTCAGGATTGTTCTTAATAACCTCAGCTGTAACTTCTGCACGGATACTTTCTTTAAGTTCATTGAGACCATCTAGCATTTTCTCTGTGAACTCTTCCTTGAGCTGCTCTCTATAAGCAATATTCTCTTCCTCAAGTTCTTCGAGTTTTGCCTGTTTTTCCTGCTCCATTTGCTCAACGAGCTGATTAGTCACAGACTCCTTCCAAGCCTCAAGAGATTCCTGGATGTATTTCTGTGAAGCTTCATCAAGTTCCTCATCTAGCAAATTAAGTTTAGCATTTTGGTCCATTAATAAAACCTCCGTTTATATTCTTTTTATTAGCTTATAAAGTATCCTAAAAAATAATTTTTAGGATACTTTTTATATTATTTAACTTACAAGTTGTGAAAAATTTTAATTTTATTTTTTATAGTTTTCTTTATTAAGAATTCTTTTATTATGTTCTATTCCTTGAGCTTCTATTACCTTCAAATTTGGAATCTTTAATGCTCTCATGGCTGCTAAATTTTTATGATCATCATCTACAAATTTAACAATATTATATTTAGAACATTTATCTCTTAAGAAAGAAGCCTTTTTTTCTCCGTCTGGAACACCTGCATATTCATTAGCATACTTTTCATCATTTACTGCTCTTGAATCTTTTAGGTTTACTTTTTCTTTTCTAAGATCTACAAATTCACCTTTTACATTTCTATACTTTAACCATTTCATAAGATTCTCAAATACAGATTTTTCAGCACCTCTGGCTGTAAGAAAAGCTACATCATAACCAGCTCTAAGATTAGAATCCATCATTCTAAGTTGTGCTATCAATGGTTCTGCTCCCTTACTTATTAATTTTCCATCTTTTTCTGTTTTAAAAAATGATTGCTTTATTTTTTCTGGATCTCTAAATTCTGAAAAATCAAATCTATAGCCTTGTTTTGGATTTCCTTTTTCATCCTTGTACTTTGATTTAGCAAATTGTGCAGTATCTTCTCTATCTACTTTTTCCCATTTTCCTGTTTCTGTAAAATGTTGTATAACAATTCCCATAACAGAAGAATCAGCATGAAGCAGCGTATCATCAATATCAAAAACTATCAAACCAGTTTTTCCATCTGTAAGTTTTGTTTCCTCTCCTACTATTCTATAAGCATCATATAATTTCATATAATATTATCCTCTTATCTAATATAGGCTCTAAAAAATAGAGCCTATATATTTATTAATAATTAAAGTATGTTGTTGCTTCTTCTGTATATACAGTAGCATTGCCATCTGTATCATATTTCTTTAATGCTTCTACAACGCCTTTCTTCCAATCATCTGCTTTTCTACCAGCATGATTTTCTACGTACTTTTCTTGAGCCAATGTAAGATCTCCATTCATAAAGCTTTTACCTGCTTTAAAACCATAAAGTCCATCATACTTAAATTGATCTTTTGCTGGACTATCTGTTTTCATGAATATAAGAGTTCCAGCACCTGTAGAGCCACCAGAACCTGGCATAGCTCCAAAGAATTTAATCTGACCATTTGGTTCTACACCTTTACTAATCCATTCATTAATCATTTTTCTTACTTTTGTAATATTAATTTTTTCTATATGATGTACTTCAAGCCAGCCTTGATTTCCTGTTTTAGAAGTCTTACCATCTGTTGCTGATTGACCATATGTTTGCCTAAGAGCCAAATTACTAGCATATTTTGCAGCAGAAAATTTTGTATGATCTATTTTTCCTTCGTCATCCGCTTTATTTTCAGCAGAAGAAGTAGCTCCAATTTTTTGCTCTAATTTTCTTGCTTTTTTGAAATCTGAAAATTTTCCTTTATTATTTGCATACTCTGAGAGCTTTGCCTGTCTAGCAGCTAAATTTGTTGGTACGTCTTTTGCTACAAAATCTGTATCCATAGTGTCCAAATTAACAGTTTTATAATCTTTTCTATATTTCTGGAATTCATGAATAAATGGCTCTAACTCTTCCCATACAAAAGCGTTAAACCTTGCTTTTCCCAAAGCGTTTTTATCACCAATTCTTCTTGCTACTTTTGTTTGATCTATTCTAGTAACTATTTTTCCATTTCTTATTTTTAATGGTTTTATTTCAGCATATTTTTCTAATGCACCATTTTCATTTACTTTTCCTGTATATTTACCTGTTTTTACAAAATTAGCATCTGTAGCTATAGGTGTAGAATAATCTTCTAATTCAAAACCTATATCTTCTGGCTTTACGTTTTCCAAAGCTTTTGATAAAGCTACATATCTATCTTGCTTATCATCAAAATACTTTTTAGGTGCTCCTGCTATATGGCCGCTACTACCATATGGATAACTATATTCATAACCATATTCGTATCTTTTTAGCTGTTCAACTGCCTTTTTTAGCATATTGTAACGTTTTGTTATCTCTGCCATACTAGGTGCCCCTACAACTTTAAAGCCAGTTTTTCCGTCTTCATCTTTTTTTGTTTTAACTATTTTTATAGCATTTTCGGTAGAAAAATCTCCATTTAAGCCAACACCAGAAACAAGATTGACATAATCCATCATTAAAAAGCAAATTTTACCTTTTAATATATTAACGTTTTTTATTTTTGCAACATCTCTTACATCATGATCGTTTTTTATAGCATCTTCAAAATGATATTTTTTTAATTGTTCTTCTAGTTCTTTTACTTTTTCTAAATTACCTAATTTTTTATAATATGCAATATCTTTTTTAAGGTTTTTTACTAATATATTATTTCGATCATATTTGCTAATATCAGACTTTTTTAACTTTTTTTCTAATTCTTTTGCTTTTTCTAAATTGCCTTTTTCTCTATAATATTCAATTCTTTTTTCAAGATCTTCTTGTCTTTTATTTTCATATTTAAACAAATCAAATCCTTTTTTATTTTCTTCTTTAGCTTTAGAGAGTAAATTGTTTAAATAAGAAAGGTTTGCTTCTATAATTAAATTATCTAAATTCATTTCTAATTCCTCTTATTTTTTAACTTTAAGGATTAGAATCATTAGCAAAAGTTGCCAAAATTTCTGCCAAAGAAGCATCTGTGTATGTAGTACCTTCTTTTAATTTAAGAAATCTTATTTTACCATTTAAGTTTTCTACATAAAATTCACCATTTATTGTTTTTGCTGGTACTGAATCTGGAGCAAAGCTTTTATCTTCACCTTTATTAAAATACAAATTGTTAGTATTTATTTTTAAAGAAGATAAAGAGTTGCACCAAGCAGTTCCTATAGCAGCATTTAAAACTTCTATATTATCAAGCTCTTCTTTTTCTACATCTATTTTAGGATTTATTTTTAATTTGTATTCAACAGTTTCAGTTTCATATTCTTGCTGTTTATTTTCATATAAACATATTGCTTCTACTTTTTTAATATTAAAATTATTATCATTTATAATTTGATAAATAAAAAATTTTTTATTTTTACTATATCTAAAAACTCCATGACCATCATTGATTGAACTTACAGCAGTGTCATAATTTATTACTACATCATTGTCATCAAAAAATCTTGGTGCTCCACTTTTTGGTGTTATATATATATAATAAGGAGCAGTCGTATTAACGCCTTCTAGATCTATAGTTTCTTCTAGTGAAAAATCATCTGTATTTTTTGATAAATAGTTATCATAATGATTGTTCATAACAGAAACAGCATCGAAAACATTATTTATGTCGTTGTTTTCACCATATGTTGTTTCATCCTCTATACAATTAATAGTTCCTTCATTACTGCTACTATCATCAATAAACTCTTTAGCTGTTTTTACTTTAATGTTATAACATATTTTTGAATTTTTTATATCGTATCCAACTTTTATATCATTAAATGAAGTGTGTAAATCTATATTATAACAGTCCGCTAACTCTCTCTCAAACAACTCAAACTTTGGATAATTTTGAACCCTTTGAAATCCAACATGTCCTCCCCAACCCCATAAAGCATTAGGATCATTATTAGGATCATTATTAGGATTTTTATAATAACAATTTATAACACCAGTAGGTATTCTTAAATATGTTTTGCCACTTCTTAAACTACCAGATCCAATATTTTCATCTGTAAACTCTTCAAAAATTCCAGATGCTATAGAGGCATAATGACTGCTTTCTGGTTGTACTCTTCCATATATTTTTTTATCTAAATTTGCAAGTTCTAATTTAACTCTATCTAATTCTTCTTTTAATTCTCTTATAGGTCTGTTAAGAGTTCTAGCGGAAAGTGTATCTTCTGTATCAAAAAATTCTATTTTATCTTCTGTATTATTTAATTCTTTATATAAAACTGAATCACCATAAAATTCTTTCATTTTATTTCCTCACTTATATTGTTAATGTCCAAGTAAATTCAACACTTTCATCTGCTGTCTTTGAAAATTTCTGTATATTTTTAATAGCCAACATAGTTCCACAAGGCATAGTAGTTTCATCAGTACTTCCTTTTTCATCTGTATTAAACCAAGCATCATTAAATAATCCTATTTGTTTAAAAGTATAGCCATTAAAAGGATAATATTTTCCAATAGAACTACTACCTGAACTTTGTGAAGGCATTACAATTCTAAAAGTTATTTGATTAAAATATTCTCCATTTTCATTAGATTTTCTAAGGGTAATATCATTAGTAACATTGCACCATCCTCCTATTTTTGAATTTAATTTATCCTGAGTTACTCTATTAAAATAAATAAAGCATGGTCTTCCATATCCTCTTATATCTGGTTCTAACATTCTACCATTTTCAGAAATAGTTGTCTCTAATAATGTCTGGTCTTTACCTGTATATATTGTTTTTATTGCTCCTATAACTCCTTTTCTAGAACTCAATTCGGCAATAGAATAAACATCTGATTCTTCATTAGGGTCATTTACTGTTATAGTCTTTATTAATTTATTTTCAGAATTCAAAGTTCCAGAATAAACATTTATTGGATCATCTATTATACCGACAGTGCCGTTTTCACCACTTAACTGTTTTATCGCTTGTTGTTCACTACCATCACCATATTCATTTAACATTTTATTATAAAAAGAAGAGTTATCTTCTTTAAAAGATGAAATTTCATTCCAATTAGAAAATTCTCTTCCTGTTCCTAATAAAACTTTTGTTGGAAATAAAGCATAAATGTTGTTATTACCGTCATTCTGCATATAATTTTTGTCTATGTCTATAGGATAAAGACTCAAAGTGTTATTATTTCCTTGTTGTTGTTGTTGTGGCCAACCGTAAAAAAACTGTTCACCATTTAAGCAATAACCATCTAGGTTAAATGAAGAACTATGTGCTGCTGGATTTGGTTTAGTTACTGAACTTACATCATTACTGTTATTCTCCGTAACAGTTAACATATGACCATCACCAAAGCAATAACCAGTTAAAAGCTGTAAAATTATTTGTCTCATCCAAGTAGTTACGGCATTATCACCTGTATCATGATATACTAGTTTTTTAGAACCATCATCAAAATGTTTATATGCTTTTATATCAACATACCCATCAACTAAACTAAGAATTTTATCCTTAGTTTTTTTATTATTTAATTTTAAAAAATCTTTTAACATATACTCCTCTCAATTAAGATGCTTCTCCAGTAACTGGAATTACTAATTTACCTGTTGCAAAACCTTTATAACTTGCCTTATTTATGCAAGATATATCTGTATTTTGTACTGTATAATAAGCTAATATATCATCTATGAAATAATCATAAAATCTCCTTGATAATTTTTTATTATTAGTGTAAATTAAATTATCATCAAAACTTATACTATTATCATTAAATGTATAAATATCTGATAAAGCTTTTTTTTCTTCTCCTTCTTCTCCAAACCTATAATTCATAATTGTTTTTGGTTTATACCCTTTATATGTTTTACCATTCAATGTCATATCTTCTTCAGAAAGATTGATATTTTCTTTATATTTGACTAGTGCTAAAAAGCCACCTGGTTCTTTTAAATCAAATCCAAAATTATTAGGATAATTTTCATTCGGTATTTCTTCCCAATGAAATAGATGTTCATCGTTTTCTATATATTCTGTATATTTATAAAAGGGTAAAATCTTTGTAGCTTCCTCTTCATTACCATTAAAAGGAATATCTATATTAATTTCATTTTTAAAATAAGTTTTTGTAGCACTTCCGTCTTTGATTTGATTTATAGAATGTTTTATAGAAGCAAAACTTTTATGGTTATTATTTTCTGCTGTTATTTTTTTTAAAGCGCAACTAATACCTAAAATATTTACATCATAAAAAAAATACTTTGCAACTTCAGTTGTATTCTCACTAGTCATATCATCTTCAGACTTAAGTTCTGAGTCTAGAACAACTTTTAATCTTGTATTTTTTGGATCATCATCATTGTTTTTATAATAGTCAGTCCAATTATTATTACTATCTTTTACTACTGGATTTCCAAGCAGTATCCATCCAACAGTTGAATAATTTATATCTAACAAACCATCTCTAAAAAGTCTTGGGTTAACGTATTTCATTTTTTCCTCATAAATTAACTTATTATCCCCTTGTCATTCCTTGTAATGGATCTAAATTATTTGGTTCTATTTCTATAGAAGCATTACAAATAATTCTACAGAATTGATTTGTTGATTCTTGATTTGTAGTATATAATGTACAAGTATTACCATTTACAGTTCCAACATAGAAAGCAGAACCATCGCCTACAAAATTTAAGCTCTTTTCATTATATTCCACATCGAAACTATCTGCCGACATTTCAAATACTTTGTCATGAAATGAAGTGGTAATTTTATTATATCTTAATATTTCTCTAAGGTCTGGATCATCAGGAATTGATAATCTATAGTTTGTAGTAAAGTTTCCATACTGTAAGAATTCTGTTATGTATACTTTTTCATTAATAATTTTGTTTAAATCAAAAATATTCTCTTTTAAATAAATTTTATAATAGTTGTAATAAGTGCTAGGTAATTTTACTTTTTCAACATTAAATAAAATTTGATCTTTATTATAATCTAATTCTGAAAATTCATTAATTACTTGATCGTCACTTTTATCAAAAGTAAACTTATTTGTTCTAACAAATTTTATTTGTTTTAATGAAGAAGGTTCTATCCAATTTAAAAAGTTTGTTTTATAATTATTTTCAACAGTTCTATTTGCAATCTTTAAATAAAATCCATATTCGTCTTTTCTTAAAGTTGCTAAATTTTCCCATCTTTTAAATACTATGCTTTTTACAGCTTCACCTTCTGTGTGTGAGTGTGATATTATTATTGTCTTATTACCATTATCACCATCATTAAAAAACTTATGACATACAACAAAATCCCTGTCATCAAAAAGTGAATTAATTTTGCTGTCTAAAGCAACACCTGTATTACTTTTTTTATACGTTTTTGTTATTTTGTTGTCTTTAAGATGCTGTCTTTTATCAATTATTAAATAACCATCTATAGCTTCATTGTTATTATTAAAATTTATATCATTACTGCCTATATTTATTGTTAAATATTTGTTTTTATCAATTATTCCATAGTATTCTTTTTGAAGTTCTCTTAATTGATCAGAAGAAATATTTGAAGTATTATTAGTAAATATTGGTTTTACAACAGCTTCTTTTTCTGGTATTTTTGAACGATTTAATCCTTTAATTTCAAAAGTCACTTCACCATCATTCTTTATGCTATGAAGTTTAAATGGTAAAGTATTTGTTATTAAAGTTTTATCTATGAATTTTGTTTGTTTTATATTATCATAAAACACCCTAGGATTTCCAATTTTTCCACCTTTACCATTTAATTTTTCATATGGATATAATTCTATTTTATTAGTTGTAAAATCGTCTTTTGTACTTATTTTTTTTCTGTCAGCTGTAAAAGTTATAAAATCTTCTAATTTTGATTTACGCAGATTAGTTTCTTCATTTATTTCTTTCTCTCTATATCTGTCTAATAATTTCGTATAATATTTTGTTTGTAAATATTTTGTTATACTTTCTTTAGTTTTTTCAACATCTAAGGCTTTTATAAATTCAGTCAAAAGTCCATAAATTTTTCCAGTAGTTGTTTCATATTCACCTATTTCATTTTGTACAAATGGATTTTTTACAACATGATAACAAAAATTTTTAAAAGATAAATTATCATTTACTACTACTTCTCCATTTTTTATTTTCGTATAAAAATATTCATTAATTTCTGTTGTGTTTTTGTTTATAGTTAATTCTACAATACCATCTTCAATATTATTTTCAATATCTTTTTCGAGTTTAGCACAACCTTCTATTGTTGTGAGATCTTTTACTCTGTAAAATTCTATTACACTATTTTCATATTTTAAACCTAAATAATGAGCTTTTATTCGTTCTAATTCTTCCTGAGCTTTATCTGAAGAATCACATTCTACAATATATACTTTTTTTAATTCTGATAATTCTAATTTATTGCGTATGTCGATTAAGCAATTTCTATATTTTTCTTTATTTTCAATATTAATATTAATATTAATATCGTTAAAATTATTATATATATATTTCAAAAGACCGTTAATAGTATATCCTTTTTCCAGAGAATCTTTTATTATATCTAATATTGTTTCTTTATCTAATTCTACTAATTTTGAACTAGAGTCTTGTTCGTTTAGTATTATTTCGCTCATATAAAAATTAACTTTTTATATGAAATAATTACCTACAATATCATTTATCATATAATTAGAAATAAATTCATCAGAGGAATCATTAGAGGAATTATAATCTAATTTTTCTATTGGCTTTTTGCCATCTAGTTCTTTGTCATCATATTTTACGCTTATATTTTCTCTTTTGGAATTTATTAATATAAAGTTGTCATTATCATCTTCTTCCAAATACCATTTATAACAATCATTATACTCATATATATAATATTTATCATCTTCTTTTTTTAATCTTCCTGGAAATTCATCTATCTTTTTTATACCTAAAAAACTACTATTAGTTTTATATACAGTATTGTTTATTGCTTTATATAGTTTACCTTCACAAAAATACAAATTACCTTTAACAGAAGGATAAATATATTGTTTTATGCATCCACCACCTTCTTTATCATAATAAAAATTTCCTATTCCTTTTGAAGATATATTATTTATTTGTGCTTCATTTTCTGCTCCACTACTGTCAACAAACATTCTTATTTTTTGTTTGTTTATATCTTTTAATCTTGTTATTGAAGGTTTATTGTTATCAATGTTTCTTAATTCTATAAATAAATTAGGCGTGATTTTATATACTTTTTCGTTTATTGTTATATAATAGCGCCTATCATTTTCTTTCTTGTTTAAAAAAGAATCCCAAGTATCACTATTTATATTAATATCTCCAGAAGTGATTCCTTCAGGTGTTTCAAAATTATTTTTAGTAATCTTGTATTGAACAAAAGTATATTTATACACTGTATATTTTTGAGTATTTTTTAAAATTATATAACAATATGGAGAATATAGTGTCTGTAATATTTTATTACTTTCTTCTGAACCTCCTACTATTACAAAATTATTTTTAGTACTATTAAGCCCTATACCAGTTCCTTCTATTTCTACCATTTTATTTTTTATATAATCATAATTTATTACATTATGCATTTTAGCAAATTTGTCAATTTCATCTTTATCAATATCAATAGTTTTTATTTCTATCCAAGAAAAATTAGAAATTTTTTCTAGGTTTAATAGGTTTTCGTCTTCTTCATTATTATCATATGCTACATCAACTAAATTTCTAACACCAATTACTTCTTGTTTATGTTTAATATTTTTTATTTGACTTCTTAGAGAATTTTTATCTAGAATATCATTTAATGAAACCTTTTTTAGGTTATTCCATCTTTCTTTTACAAGACTACTAACATTATTATAGTCTCTTGGGAGATAAAGTTCTGATTCTTTTGCCTTATATGTTTCTTCACCATCATTTTTCTTTTCGTACTGTTGATATGGTCTATAAATTTTATATAATGTTTTACCATCATTATCAGTTCTTATTTCAGAACCAACATATTTAGATGAATTTATTCTTTTTATTTTTTCTGATATTGGATTATAAAAAGCTACAGCTTCTTTATTTACCTCTGCTTTTTTTCCAACTTTGTTTAAGTTTCCCTGATATTCGCTTATAACTTCATCTAATTTTTCTTTTCCTAAAACCTCATTATATTTAGGATATTTATTAGTATGAACTGAATTGTAGTATGTTATTTTTTTTGCTTCTTCACCTTCTTTGCCTAATTTTCTATACAATCCATTATTTGTTATGACATTTATAGGTTCATTTTTTGTTATATATAAGTCTTTTTGAGTGTCTGAAAATTCCTCACTGTCCAGCATTATAAAATCATAATCAAATCTACCATCTTCATTTTCAAAATGAATCAAACTATCTATTAAGTCATCAACTGTATTTATACTAACTGTTGTAGAGACATTTCTTTGCTTAAACTTTGGAATAAAAAAGTCTACTATTGTTTTTAGTTGGTATAAATTGTCTAAAGATGGATTTCTATCACTAAACTTAAATGATGCTTCTATATCTATATAATTTGTAAAGAAATACTTATAAATTGGGCCTGTATATTTTTCTCCATTATCCATTATTGTTCTATAACCTAAAACATATTCGACTCCATATTTTTCTACAAGCTCGTTAAAGTTTTTTATATTTTCTTTTGCTGATATATCTTTATCTGTAACTATTTCATTTATTGAAATATCTGTCAAGAGGTTTTTTCTTGGATCTATCGTTGTTAAATAGAATTTAATATCGTTATTGTCTATAGTTTTTGTTTCTGAGTTTATTTTAGAAATAGAATAATATAATCTTCTATCAAAATAATATTCCTTTAGATTAATGTTATATCCAAGTAAATTAAAAATTAATTCAAAACTACTATAGCTTCCTTTAATAGAATATAATTCAAGTATATTTTCAGCTAACGTTATATATTGTTGCTTTTGGTCTTCAAGTATCATAAAATTTTTTTGCTCAAGACCAACTAATTGTGTTATATAATTAATGTATTCATAAGGTATGTCATTATAACTGTTAAATTTTTTTGATTCATAAATTATATTATCCAGTTTATCAAACTCTATCATAATACTTTCTATGAAAGCATTTAATGCTGGATTTTTTTCTATTTCTCTAAAATCTGCTTGAGGCAAAAAATTTTCATAATTATTTTGAAAAAAACAACTTGTATAACAATATTTAACAGTATAGAAAATTTCTTGTAAAACAACATTGTTATAGATCATATCATCAAAATAATCAAAACAAAGTTCTATATCATTTTTTAAAAATCCAGATATAACCAAATCTTGAATAGAACTTTGTTTTATAGTTTCTATGTTATCTAATAATACATTTGTTAAATTTTTATATATTCTTTCATTTTCTTTTTTTATGGAATTTTTTGCTTGATTTACTTTCGTATCATCATATCCATATGCATTATAATAATCTTCTAATGTATATAGGATATGATTTTTTATAAAGATATTTTCAAGTTTTTTATTATCTATTAAAGCAGTATATAAATTAGTAAAAGATGGATCTATAAACTTCATTTTTTCCTCATAGATTAACTTTTATAAAGAACCATTATTTACTTTTATATATTCAAGCACTATACCATGATAATCATTAGAATCTGCCAATACAGAACAAATATAGAATTCTGGTTCTTCTTTATTATCTGACTTTAGATAGTATTTTTGATCTGGATATTCTTCTTGGTTTTCATAATCATAGCCAAAGTATTCCAATTCAAAACTTTCAACACCTTCTATGCCTATAACAGTTTTAAATATATCAGACCTATAAACTTTATTGCCAATTTCTATATCTTCTATACTTTTTATATCATACTTGTTTCTTAATGCATTCTCTATATTTTTTCTTATTAATGATACGTCATAGTTGGCACTATAATTTACTTTTCCAATTATATCAAAGGTTTTAAAATATGGCTTTAACAGATGTAATTCTGTTCCAACTATTTGATACCTTCTCATATAATCTATTATTTTATCTTCTTCTGTATTTCTGTCTTTTTCATATGTTCTATCATTTATAAAATGAACATAAAATTCTTTGTCTGGAAAATTAGCATATTCTGTCTTTTTTATTTTAAACTTATAAGCTTGCTTTCCACTTGAAAATCCACTAGTTCCTTGTGCCTCTGCTACTATATAATAATCTCCAGGTTTTGAAGTTCCATCAGCAAGTAATTCTCTATAATAAAACTTTAAATTTACTCCATCATCTTTTGGATAATAATAAAACTCTTTGTTGTCATTTTCATTATCATTAACTACATTAACTAGATTATTATCTACATTAACTAGATTATTATCTAATCCCTGAGCACCTTTTGGATAAAGTTTATATAGTTGCTCATTGCTTGAACTTGTTCCTAAAAACTTTTTATAAAAAGCTTTTACTTTTTTTTCATCTTCTTCTCCTTTTGGATATTTAAATGTTATACTACCATTTCCTTTTGAAAGTCCTGATAGTTTTATTTTTGTTGGATATTTAGTATCTATTGATACTATATTATCTAATTCTTTTTCAAGAGATGAAACTCCTTCTTTTATTGCATTTTTTATTTGATTTGCTAGAGTTTCGGCATTCTTAAAACTTGAACTTATAACTTCTTTTTTAATTGTTATGTCATCATTATCATCTATACTAAATACTAAATCAATAGGATCTACATCTAATCCATTTATTGCAGCAGTTGTTATAGATACATTTTTATTTCTTATAATAGGAAACTCTTCATCGTTTTCTTCTATATTATAGAAATTATTTGTATTTGTTTTTTCTCTTGTAATCTTAACACAGAAATCACTCTTTGTATTATTTATATAATAATCATTGCCTATTTCTTCGACTGCCTGACCATATATACCAGATATTCTTGGCTTTGCTTCTTCATTACTATCTCTATTGCTTGAATAGTAAAAATTATCTTGCTTATCTAAGTCTAATTCTGTACCTTCATTTAGCTTATATGATAAGAATATATTATCAAAACTACTATAATTTATATCGTTATCAACACAGATTATATCTCCAATGTTAATATATGAATCACCCTTTAAGCTATTAACACCTTCTTTATTATTTAAGTTATCGTTGATAGCCATTCTTTCCTGTTGTGTACTGTCTTCTTGTCCCAAGAAAAGTTCTATACTCTTATAACCATATGCTTTTATAGATCTTTTATTAATATTACCATCTTTGGTGTTATCATATACATATCCATATTTTAAACCAATATCTCCTATAAAGTCAGTATCAGTTGTAGATATAAAATATAAAGAACTGTTCTTACCATGCCTACCAGAATTGATGCTTAAAACAGCTTCTATATCTTTTTCTTCCGTTGTTTCAGGATTACCAAGAACGTTTACATTTACCATACCTTCTGTAATGTAATTGTTTTTTATATCTTCTATTGTTATACTATATTCATTTTCTGAACCATATAGTGTTTTTACAAAAGAAATAATACCAACTTTATCTAAATCACTAGTTTCTTCTGTTGCACTTTCATTATATAGTTTTTTATATATAGCGGTTTGTATTGCTTTGTGTGTAGCGGTTTGTTCTTTAAAAAGATCTTCATCTATACTACATATTTTTATTTCTCGATTACTTCTACCAAAATTACTATTAATATAATCTAATCTAAGATCATATTCATAGCCTTCTTCATAAAGATTTGATTCATTTTCTGCTCTTACCGTTCTATTAGACTGATAATTTGCTTTTTTTACAATTCTTGTCCTTAAAATCTCTGGGCAATCAGTGACACTTATATCATTAGCATCATCACTTTTATCATAAAATGTAATATAGTTAATTATATCTTGTTCATTAAAATAACTCTGATCATCATTATCAAAGACTCCCACTGACCAATTACTTCCTTTTTGCTCCACTTTTAAAAGTACCTTATCATCCTTTGTCATAAAAGCATAATTTATTATACAAGAAATAAGTCCAGGATTTAACTCCACTTGTTTCTTTGAGCTATTATCATATGCTTTGATAGCATCATAATTTTCTATTACTTCTTTAGACAAATAACCATGATATTCTGAATTTAATACATTGGCAAATTCTTGACTATCTGTAAACGCAGTTATATCGGTTATACCATCTAAGTCTTTTTCTATCTTTCCTCTTCCAATATATGGAAAATAAGAATAAGTAACACTTGAATCATTTGCTATTTTTAAACCATCATACCATTTTATTGCTCTTTGAGCACTGTATTTATCAAGTCTAATAGCTAAATATTTATAACTATTGCCATCGCTAAATTTTATAAAATAAAAATTTGCTTTATCTTCTGGAAGTATATCTTCTCCATTACTCTCATAAGATGTTGTTATTATTGGTTTTAGATCTTTTAATTGTAGATTAAAATCAATAAAACTAGAGTTTTCATTAGAGAAAGAAGCGTTGTAAATTTTTTCATTATTGTTTGAATTTGGATCTGTATTTGTTATATAACCATCTATAAATTTAAGCTCAGTTGTAGTTGTAGTTGTAGTATCTGGTGGCTCACCTGTTGTTGTTTGTGTTTGTGTTTCTTCTATTTTTTCTACATAAGCTAATGGAACAAAATCAAATTGTCCAGATTCAGGTATATCATTTAAATTATTATAATCTTCGATGTTTAAGATTTTTAATTGTATTTTTGTGTTTACTTTTGTATTATCATCTATTTTTGATGTTTCCTCTGATTCTACATATGTTTCTACACTTAATTTCATCGTTTTATTGTCAGCTGCTTTTATAGTAATTTCATTACCACCAACATTAACTGTAATCTTGTTATCATTTGAGCTTTCTAATAGTTTACCTAATAAATCATTTATACTAATACTATCAACATTAACTGCTTTTTTTACATATTCACGTATACAATCCCAGTTTTTGATAGTATTTGAACGTTCATCGTTTCCTTGTTTTGGAAGTGATGGTATATCTTCTATTTTATCTGCAAAATGAATTGTTTCTTCTAGTTCTTCTGCAATTAATTGTTTTATACCTTTTCTGTATTTAGCAAAGTCTTCACTTTCAAAAGCAGTTTTTGTTTTATTAAAATCTTCTTTTGTAAATTTAGTTTCTGAAATTAGTGCTCTTCCTATAACATTGTTTATCCAAGAAGCTTCATCAAAAGTCTCTGCTTCATTATCAAATCTTAAATAATAGCCTTTTTCTGGCTTATTATAATTATTTAATATTTCCTTACAATCATCCTGGGAAAAGATTGAATTAAAATATTCTGATTTTATTGAGCTTATTGTGTTTTTGAAAACTTCTAACTCTTTTTGCAAATCTACTTCTATTTCATATATATCATCTATAACAAATTTTATATGTTTATAACCAGCACAATTATAAAGATATGGAACATCATTAGATGTATAAGTTGCTGGCACTTTATCATCTTTTAATTTTGGATCTGCTATTGTTATGCTTTCTTTTGTTCCAAAAGCGTTATAAATTGTATCTATAAAAACCTCGTCAGTAGCAAAATCCTGTAATTTTATTTTTATTTTTAAATCTGATGTTTCTTTGTCATCTATATATTTTTCTTTTTCTGCTCTGACCCTGCTTCTTAGTTTTGAATTTGCTTTAAATACAATTGCATTTGGTTTATGTTCTTCTATTTTTCCTTTACTGTCTAATATATAGCAATCTTTATATTCTTCTTTTGTATCTAACCTTTCATTAAAGGAAGATTCTCCAAACATATATCTTTCGTTAAAAATACAATCTCTGTTAAGTTCTATCCAAGGATAATAATTAAGCTTGTCTGTAGGTATAGAATTAAATCCTTTATTTAATAGAACAAAAGAGAAAACTTCATGTGGAGATATTCTTCTACCATAAAAATCTTTAAAATCATCTGGTTCATTTTCTGGAGAGTATGATTTACAATTTAATATAGAGTTATTGTTTTTTAGAATTAAATCATAATCGTTTATGGTTACAGCCCTATTTCCAGTTCTTAGACATAATGGAGCATTTTTAACAGCGTCTTCTAGTTTTTCCTGATTTTTTCCATCAAAGCCAGCAAGCAAATTCTTTATCTTAAAAGATATATTTTTTCCATTTACATCATTTGCATTTTCATTAACTGACAAATAATTTGAATATATGTTACCATCTTCACCATTGCAAGTTCTATAGAATACACCTATTTTTCCACCAGCAGTAAATAATCTTTCTGAGATTTCTCTTTTATTATATGTTACCAAACTTTTATTTGGATATCTTATTTGATAATAACCATCTTCGTTTTGTTCTACTATATAACAAGGTACTTCTTTCCCATTAAGTACATCCAAGTCTAAGAAATTATCTACTTTTTCATGAATAGGAAATTTATTATCTTCTGTTATATCATATACTTTTACAGTTTTTAAGTCTATATTTTTATTCTCAAGAACAAATATAGGACCATCATTTGTATCTGAAGAGAATTCTGTATATACAGTACTTCCCTGTAAAGCATAAATTTGATTTCTATTTGTATCTATCTTGTATAAAGAACTACCATAACCTAAGGCTACCGTTTTAAGATAGTCTGGTATATATTCATCATCTAATGCTAAAATTTCATAAGGAACATTTTTTCCATTTCTATCTGGTCCGAAGAATTTAAATATATTTGATTTTGCTTCTTGAGGAGTTGTATTATTTTCATTATTACCACCAGTTAAAATAAGATCAGCTGTTAAAATTGTTTTAAATTCTAGTGTTATAGGAATTATAGCAGCCGAATTTGATTTCATCTTATATCCTATTTGACTTAACAATCTTCTTTTTGCTTGTTCAGATGTTGCGGTGCTTAAAAAGTTTTCATTATAAATTAAATCTTGTCTGACAGCCAAGTTGTCACAAATCCAAGCCATTAGCTGTATAAGCATTGTTCCTGCTTCTGAGTTATAAAACTCTGTCCAGTTATCTGCCCAATTACTATTGCTTTCTATAATTTCTTTTATTTGAGAAATAACTGTGGAATAATCCATTCCTGTATATTGAATAACTGGTAAATCTGTTAAATTTTGTGTACTTGCCATTTTATAATGTAACTCCCATGCTAAATTTTTCTTTATTGCTTTTTAATGTAAGATCTAGTTCTATCCTAACTATATCATCCTGCCCAGCTGATTTAAGAGTACAGCTATTTACTATTACTCTTGGTTCATTTGCTTGTATAGAAGAAATAATTTCTGCTATCAAATCAGAACACAACATTTCTGGCATAAATATATAAGTCATAAGATTAGAGCCAAAATTTGGTTCTCCTACTCTTTCGCCTTTTCTAGTGGTTAAAATTCTTTTTATATTTTCACTTATCAATTGGAATTCTGTTTTAGAAAAAACTGCTCCATTTTCTTCATAAAAAACTAATCCAGAAAAATCATCGCCTTTCATACTTATTTAACTTATATAAAAATAAAACCCGTCTTAATTAAGACGGGCTAATGATTAAAAATATCCTCCAGGCAACGAATTGCCAGCCATTTTTAAATCATTTATACTATTTTGTGTTTTTCTATTTCTGTTTTCTATTTCTCTTTCTTCCTGCTCATAACTATCATTTAATATTTTTATATAGTCCTGCATTTCACTACAAGGCATAAAAAATATTTCATCTCTAGAAAAACCTTGCTTTACTAAAGCAAGCATATTAATTCTAGATCTATGTAACCAGTTTTCTACTTCTTCTTCGTTAATAACGAAAAAAGCTTTTATTAAAAGGAATAGAAACTTTATCCTCTTCACCACATTTTGGACAGACTAATTCAATTGTTGGAATTTCCAAATCATCTATTGTTTCAAAAGCTTTTGTAATTTCTGCTCTGTCCTTTCCTGGTAATGCTTCAAAGAAATCAGCAAAATCTTTTGGATTTACTGGCTCTCCTTCATCATCTAGAATTTCTTGAGTACGAGCAACATAATTAAGAATAACATCTCCAGCATCACTTGTTTTAGATAACCTGTTTACTTCTTCTTCATTTCCTAATGTACTAGCTTCTATTGTTATAGTATATTTACTAACAGGAAGTTTAATTGTTTTTATCATATCTTCTTCTTCTGTTAGTTCTTGCCATTCAACATCTGAAATATTAATTGTTTTTTTATATTTCTTACCACACTCTGGACAAGTTACCTCAAAATCATAATCTTCACCATATGTAATCTTTCTAAGAACATAAAGTAAATAAAATACATCATATGGAATAAGCTTTTTTACATTAATATCATTACAAATACAACTTTCAAGCAGGTGGCTAAATACAGTACCATTCTTAATATAATTTTGATTTGCTAATGTTTCTTCATCTGCTAATGACATTGGTTTAAGTCTTACTATACCATTTTTAATATCTGCATCTTCAAAATTCTGATACAACTTTCCATTTGAAGGAATTTGAACTTCATGTTCCTCTGTAAAACAGAACTTATTTTTCTTCTGCTTTTTTACAGAATCGCCTATTTTATCATTTAATTCTTTTGATACTTTGGCTGCTTTTGCATTTTTTACCAAAGATAAATCTATCTTTGGAGCTTCTCCATAAATATTGGCAGCTTCTGCTACCTTAGTATTCATCAATTCTTCTTCTGTCATTTATTTTTACTCCTTACTGTGCTATTAGCTTATTTAAATAACTTCTTTTAAAGCATTCTCTTCTTCTTTAATAATTTTATTAAAAAGAGGATTAGAACTTTCTTTTAAAACAGCCTTATCATCCAAATTATTTTCTACAAAATATTTTGCTGTAGCTATAGATTTTCCAAAAATTTCTAATTTTTTAGAATCTATTTTTCTTGTTTTTAAAACTTCTTCCATTAAAGCTTTACAATCATCGATTACTGCTGTTGACTGCATTTTTCTATATGCTTCGGACATTGGTTTTCCATTTTCAAGTCTGTCTTCGATAACTACAAGTTTTGAAATTAATCTATTAAGTTTTGATTCCTCTGACTCTGAAAAAACAGCTTTGCCTGATAACTCCTTTACTCTTTTAGAAGCATAAAAAAGTCCCAAATCTTCATCATAAAATTTTGAAATACTTTCTTTCAAAATTTTATTTTTCATATATTGTTCACCATATTGAATTTTATCAAAAATTTGATTAACTGTCATATTATATATTCTCCTTTATTAACTTTAATATATTATCCTTTTAAAAAACTTTAACTCATCCAATACTGGATGAGTTAATAATGGTTAAATCAAAGCATCAAACACTGATTTAAAAGTTGGTTTTTTTGTTTCTTCTGTTATAGTTTCTTCATAAACAGTATCAGAAATTGCTTTCTGACAAGACTGATTTCCAACAACATCTATAGAAATAAGTCTAGCTCCTTCACAAACCTCTACGGCATCTTCTGTAATATTAAGCTGTCTTTTTCTTTCTTCGGAAAGAGGTTTTACTTTTCCAGTCATTCTTGTACTAAAACAAATAGGGAAGCCATCTTCTGCTAATGTTTTTACTTTATCCTTCATAGGGCCAGCAGGAACTGCCTTGCCTCTAATCTGTCCAGTTTCTTCATCCCATGTTAATTCTGGGAATTTAACAGCTATTCTTTCAAGATTAACATGAGCATCCTTGGCATGTTCAAGCTCACCAAAGATTGGTTTACCAGTAGTTCTAGATCTTTCCATTGCTTCAGTAAATACACTTCTTAAAACTGATTTAGGATATACTCTTTTATTAGCATTTAATGAATCTGCTTCCGAAAAAACACCTTTAAAACAAATTTGCTTTTGAGCGTTTTCGCCTTCACCTATAGTTTCTTCTTCAGCAACAACAGTTACTTCATCTGTAAATACTTGTTCATCTATTAAATTATCCATTTTATTCTCCATATATTAATTATCTTTTAAAATAACTGTTTATAAAAGAAAATTTATCATCTGTGTAAAATGCTAAATCCTTAGACAAAGTTATGGTTTTTGAAATTTCTTTCATTACCCAAACTATATCATCATTTAGACCTTTTCCAGAGTTTGTTATATTAAATGATTGAAGTTCTGTTTTGTAATGTGAAGCTTCTATTCTGGTAGTTCCTAGAAATCCAAATTCATTTGATAAATACCTCTGAATTTCATTTGCCCAATCTTGAACTTCTATTTTAAATTTAGTTATAGTTTCTTTCTTAGGTATCTCTTCCAATATATCAAATTTTATTTTTTTTTCCGTTAGA
>Ga0247611_10001010_pt1 | contig 52798 bp, 31 predicted proteins | sample 177DNAGHGhighgp2_FD_192422 | JGI IMG/M metagenome (GOLD analysis project Ga0247611, IMG submission 192422) | Sheep rumen microbial communities from Palmerston North, Manawatu-Wanganui, New Zealand - 1770 DNA GHGhigh gp2 | ecosystem: Host-associated > Mammals > Digestive system > Stomach > Rumen... | reverse complement strand
TATAGCCAGTCTCTTCGTCTATCATATAGCTGGCGGTAACGCTGTGTGTCTTTATCTCTCCACGTGTTATTTCAAATGTCTGTGGTTTGGTGGAACCGTAACGCAGCACCGTGACCTTTACCTTAGACTTATCTGGTCCCTTCAATCTGTGTACGGCCTCCTCATTGGTCACCTCCTTGCCTACGAAAGGTTTACCGTCAACCCCTATTATCTTGTCGCCGGCTATAAGACCAACCTTCTGTGCCGGTCCGCCCTCTATCACGTTCTGCACATGTATGGTATCCTGTCGGATGACAAACTCTATGCCTATGCCGTAGAAGGAACCCTTCAGGTCATCGGTGGCATCGCGTGCTTCCTTGGCAGAGATATACACCGAGTGGGGGTCAAGCTCTGATAGTATTTGTGGGATGGCTTTCTCCACCAGCGAGTTTATGTCAACCGTATCTACATATTGGTCGTCAATGATGTGCAGCAGGTTGTTAAGCCTGTTGGAACCCGAATTGACAATGCTCAGCTTGTTACCCGAGAAATGATTGGCATAAAACGTGCCTATAAGAATACCTATTATGACACACAATGCCATAATTAGGGGCATATATCTGTTTTTGCTGTTCACGCTTATGATTTTTTGTATTGATTATATTACAAAGTTACATTTTTTTTTCTAAATAACAATGTTTTTTGTCCTTAAAAGTGTATGCTAAACAGTTAAAAAACATTTTCAGGTCAATGTGCGTATACCTGGTTGATAGTAAGTAAACTGTTTGTGAATCTTAGACAAGCAGGGTATGTTGCAGAGCCGCCATACTCTAAAGGCTTTTATAATGAATGTATGATTGCCATAATAAACAGGTTGCCTGTGTGCTGACAGATTAGAGAATCTGTAGCGCTGGTACTTCTATTATTCCTCTGCGTAGTATGATTTTCTCCTGTTGCTGCATCTGGTTGAGTGCCACAGACACCTCAAGACGTGAGATGTTGAGTTCGTCAGCCAGTTGCTGCATGGTGATGTATAGAGTCTTGCGACCGTAGGGGTAGCGGCAGCGGTGCTTGATGAAGTTGGTGATGCAGCGACTTGGGTCTGTAATGTTTCCTTGCCATGGCAAAGACTCATAGTGCTGTGTCTGCCGGCTTATCGCGTTGAGGAAGTTGAGGCGTACGATGAGATGCTGTGCGAAGAGCGACAGCAACTGCTCCTTGCTGATGGACAGTGTGTCACATGACGTCTGTGCTACATAGGATGACAGGTAGTTGGTGGTGAGTCCGAAAAGTTTGTCGGGCTCTATCATCAGCGGACTGTCCACACGTTCCACCATGCGGTAGCCGTGGTTGTCAGAACAGGTGTTGATGTCTGTCCATCCGTGTGTGGTGAGTACCAGTGACTGTGCCGCGTCATACTCCTTGATATATGTGCTTCCACGTTTGTGGTGACGTATATTGAAGTGCGTTGTCGCGGTAATGTCTGCCAGTTGGCTCTCAGTCATACCGGTGAAGAGTGGCAGACGCTTTATGTCATCGGTACTGATGAACATGAGACACGAATGTTTTTACAGCTGATTAGTTTTAATCCATTGTGATGTACTTCTTCATCTGTGGGGAGTGCCATACGGAGTAGTCTCCCTTGACATCGGTGTAGATGAAATATGCCATCATCTCAGGGTGACGGGCAAGAATCTTTTGGGCCTCCTCCAGTCCGAGTACCATAAACGATGTGGCATAGGCGTCGGCTTGCATACATGTGGGAGCCAATACAGTGGCTGACAGTATGTTGTGTTGCACTGGTCGTCCGGTATGCGGGTCTATGGTGTGGGCGTATTTCTTGCCGTTACGATAGTAGAAGTTGCGGTAGTTGCCGGAGGTGGCCATGGCTACGTCGGTGAGCGCCAGTATTGTCTGCAGTTCGTTGTCAATAGACAGCGAGTCGTCGTCAGGACGTGTAACCCCTATCTGCCACTTGTCTCCTGTGGGGTTCTTTCCGCGGCATACTATCTCGCCGCCTATCTCTACCATGTAGTCTGTTATGCCTTTAGAGGAAAGCATTTCCGCCACCTTGTCCACTGCGAAGCCCTTGGCTATGGCGCCGCAGTCGAGCATTATGCGTGGGTCTGCCTTGGTAAGTGTACCTTTTGAGAGTGTAATCTTGTCATATCCCACAAAGGCACGCAGACTGTCTATCTGGGTATCAGAAGGCATGGAGCCGTTCTTGAAACCGAAGCCCCATGCGTTGACCAATGGTGCTACGGTGATGTCAAAGGCCCCATGCGTGTCGCGATACACCTTACCGGCCTCAGTGATAACGTCTTCGAGAAGTTTGGTGACGATAACGCCACTGCCGTCGCTGTTGTTTACGGCAGTGATAACCGACTGCTCGTTGAATGGTGACAGTGAGGAGTCTATGTCATGAAGCACTTTCTCTATGTCTGCCTTGTGATTGTCGGGGCAGAGGTAGGTGATGTTATATGACGTGCCAAAGATAAAGCCGGTGTCCTTCTGCCAGGAGCCTTTGCCGTTACATTTTCCAAACGCCACAATAGCCACGAGGGTAGTGACGATGACGGGTAGCAGTATGGTGACGAGTGTCTTTCTGTTCATAGCGTCTTCTTATTCTTTCTTCCTAACTCAAAGATAATGTTGAATGTTCCTCCCAACTTATTGCCGTTCTTGCCGAATCCTGGTATGTACCACAGGGAGTTTGCTCCCATGTCTGACTGCGCCAGTTTCATGCGGTAGCGGAAGCTCCATCCGAGGCGTAGTGGTCCCCATATATAGGCATCGACGGCAAAGAGCAGTTCCGCCCAGTGAAAGGCACATCTCTCTGTTGTGACGGAGTAGGGGACTGTGCCACCCCAGTAAGGCACGTTGATGATGCCCTCTGCTTCTGTCTTGAAAGATGTGAAACCATATCGTGCGCCTACCAGAACACGGTAGATGTCATGCTTGTTCTTAGCCATGTTGAGGTCACATCCCAGACGGAAGTAAGGTGCGTTGACCTTAGCCCCTATCTGTGTCACTATATCGGGCTCATGGTTGGCAGAGCCGAGACCGGCCTCAATGGTAGGGAAGTAACGGTCGAGTAGGTTGACGCGCAGTGCTGCTTCATACTGTCCGTAGTCGCTCACCATGCGCATCACGGTGCCGGCAAGGTCGTATGACACCGCCACACCCCTGAAGAGTTGTATGCTGTCGCGCTCGTTTTCCTGTACGCGGTTGCCCTCTGCGGCTGCGCATTGAGGCAGCAGCAGACTAATAGCTGTCAGCCACACGTATAATGATATTCGTAACGTTGCCGTCATTGGTTACCTTCGGATTGTTTATTATAATGTCTTGAATGAAGTTGCTGGTGTGTGTCACGCCGGTAATGGTGTGGTTGTAGCGTGCGGCGCAGTCAACAGACTCGAGGTATGGCTCGTTGGTCTTGCTGATGTGTATCTGGTCGCTTATCACCATAGTACTGTCTATAGACAGTGTGAGGGTGATGTCATCCACGTCGCCGTCATAGCTCATAGGCAGGTCAAGGTATGATGTGTTAGCCTGCTGGTTGATATACACCGTGTCACCCTTTGTTATCTTACGGTTGAGTGTGACGCTGACGGGATATACCAAGGTGGCATCCTCGCCGTCGGCTGTCTGTATGACATAGTGGCATAGCACTGTACCGTTGAGCTTGCAGTCAATGGATGAGCAGGCGCACAGTAAGGCTATGGCGGACAGGATTATTAAAAATCTGATTTCTTTCACTCTGTAATATATGAATGTTACATCCGCAACCCCTCCCTCTCAGGTGAGGGTGGGGTGGGGGCTTTATATTGTTTTCTCTATCTGGTACTCATTCCTTCCTTGTGAAGAGCGGCTTACGAGGTCAGCCACGAAGCCTGTAAGGAAGAGCTGAGTGCCTATTATCATCATTGTGAGTGATATGTAGAAATATGGGGAGTCGGTGACGAGACGTTGTGGTACTCCGTGAGCCAGCGCCCATATCTTGCCTACGCCGATGATGCATGCAGCAATGAAACCGATAAAGAACATCACGCTGCCCAGGAAACCAAAGATGTGCATAGGTTTCTTGCCAAAGGTAGAGAGGAACCACAGGGTGATGAGGTCCAGGTAGCCGTTAACGAAACGGTTCCAACCCATGAATTTTGATTTGCCGAACTTGCGAGCCTGGTGGTGTACGGGCTTCTCGCCTATCTTCTCAAAACCGGCGTTCTTGGCAAGGTAAGGCATGTAGCGGTGCATCTCGCCATATACCTCTATGTTCTTTACCACGTCAATGCGGTAAGCCTTCAGTCCACAGTTGAAGTCGTGCAGATTATGTATGCCGCTTACCTTGCGTGCTGTGGCGTTGAATAGTTTTGTCGGTATGGTCTTTGACAGCGGGTCGCCTTGTTTGCGGTTCTGCTTGTATCCGCTCACGAGGTCATAGCCGTCTTCACGTATCATACGGTATAGCTCTGGTATCTCGTCGGGAGAGTCTTGCAGGTCTGCGTCCATGGTTATGACCACGTCGCCCTGTGCAGCCTCAAAACCGCAGTAGAGGGCGGGCGACTTGCCGTAGTTACGGCGGAATTTGATGCCGTGTACGTGGTTGTCGTTGTCGGCAAGCTCCTCTATGACGTTCCACGAGTGGTCAGTGGAACCGTCGTTGACAAATATCACCTCGTAGGAAAACTGGTGCTCCTGCATCACACGGTGTATCCATGCGTAGAGCTCAGGTATTGACTCTTCCTCGTTATATAAGGGTATTACTACTGATATGTCCATTTGGTTATGAGTGGTGAGTTATGAGTTATAGTGGTGGGTTATGACTTGCTTACGCGCACCTTGCTTCCTATCATGCTGAGCAGCAGGGAGAGTATTATGCCTGATACCAGCGTGTTGAAAAACATGCTGAAGGCAATGTCTATAGGGCGTGTCTGCGAGAATATCTGCATCTGCTTGTCAATTTCCTTCAGGTCCACCCCTGCCTGGGTGAATGTCTCTTGTATCTCGGGCATGGCAAGGCTTTGTTGCAGACTTGACATAAACTGCCCGTGGTCAAGGAAATAGAAATAGATGAAGGTGGCTGCTGCGAGGATTATCGACGCATCAACCACTACATACGCAAGGAATGCGAAGGCGCGCTTGAACGATATTGCGCCTCCTATTATCTTGTCGCGGTAATGTTTCAGTCTGTAATAGATGATGAAGGGCGACACAATCACTCCAGATATGAAGCCAATCTGTAGTCCGGGTTCACTCATGCTGCCTACGAAACAGGCAAAGGTGAACACCCATAGTAATCCGATGAAGAAGCCGTCCTGTCGTGCGAAGGCTTTCAGTTGTGTATATTCTGCAAGGGAAATCATGCTACAAAGATACTTATTTTATTTTATATTATTGTCCTTTGTGTTGTTCTGAATCTTAATAAACCTTAAATATGTGGCTTTTTGCGTCTGTAACGTTTAATATGTGCAGAAAAATATGTACCTTTGCAGTCGCTAAATAAAAACATGGGCAAGTCTTGCACGACCAGCTCCCTCGGAATCCTCCAGGACGGGAACGTAGCAAAGGTACTTGGTTGTAGCGGTGCGATGTAAGTAGCTTGCCCACCTGCCTCTTTAGCTCAGTTGGCCAGAGCACGTGATTTGTAATCTCGGGGTCGTTGGTTCGAATCCGACAAGAGGCTCACAAGACGAGCGGTGTTTCTCTTTCAAGAAACACCGCTCGGCGGTTATAAAGAGACCCTCCCCGTCCCTCCCTGTGAGGGAGGGGGCGTAGATTGAGGGATATGCATTAGGAGTTATGCATTATTAATTATTCAAGTTTCGCAAGCTCTGCTAGCTTGGTAGATAGAGGAAGTAGGAAGGAGATAAAAGAAGATAGAAGACAATTGTTTTCTCCGTTTACTGCTTGAAACTAACAAATGGTATTGTCCTTTAACTCCTTATAACTCCCTTTAACTCCTTATAACTCCAAAAGTTGAGTATTTACGAAACTTGAGTTAATTATAAATTATGCATTATGCATTGTTCAATTCTTAACTCATAATTCATAACTTAAATGAAAAAACCTGTCTATTGCGATAGACAGGATTTTTTTATTTATTGCATTTCCAAAACTATTCCCATTATTTTCTTGCCGAGCTCGTCAGCCTCGTCCATGGTGTGTGCCTCGCTGTAAACGCGGATAATTGGCTCTGTATTAGACTTGCGCAGGTGTACCCATTTGTCGGCGAAGTCTATCTTCACTCCGTCAATGTCGTTTACTTGGACATCAGACTGTGCGTTGTACATCTCCTTAACCTTCGCCAAGATGGCGTCAACGTCTGTGTCAGGTGTGAGGTCTATGCGGTTCTTGGCTATGAAATACTCAGGGAAGGTCTTGCGCAACTCGCTCACCTTGCAGCCTTTCTGTGCCAGTGAAGAGAGGAACAGCGCTATGCCTACCAGTGCGTCACGACCGTAATGGCTCTCAGGGTATATCACTCCACCGTTGCCCTCGCCGCCTATCACAGCGCCTACCTCACGCATCTTGGTAGTTACGTTTACTTCACCCACTGCAGCAGCGCTGTATGTGCCGCCGTGCTTCTCTGTCACGTCACGCAGTGCACGGGTGCTTGACAGGTTGCTGACGGTAGCTCCGGGTGTATGGCTGAGTACGTAGTCGGCTACGCTTACCAGTGTATATTCCTCGCCAAACATCTTGCCGTCCTCGCAGATGAAAGCTAGACGGTCAACGTCAGGGTCAACAACGATGCCGAGGTCATAGCCTCCGCCGCGCAGGGTGTCCATTATGCCGGTGAGGTTCTTCTCTAAAGGCTCCGGGTTATGTGCGAAGTCGCCGTTGGCCTCGCCGTTGAGGAAGGTGTATGTCACGCCGAGACGGTCGAGCAGTTTAGGCAGGATGATGCCGCCTACGCTGTTGATAGAGTCAACGACAACCTTGAAACCGGCTTTCTTGATGGCCTCACGGTCCACAAGCTTGAGGTTAAGTACAGCCTCTATATGGCGCTCGTCGAAGTTCTCCTCTGTATATTTGCCTATATGGTCAACGTCAGCATATTCAAAGGCCTCCGCCTCTGCTGTTGCCAATACCTCTGCTCCGTCGGCAGCGGTGAGGAACTCGCCGCGGTTGTTCAGCAGCTTCAGAGCGTTCCAGTGGCGTGGGTTGTGTGATGCGGTGATGATGATGCCACCGTCGGCACCAGCCATCGTTACTGCCAGTTCGGTGGTCGGTGTAGATGCCAGTCCGATGTTTATCACGTCATAGCCCATACCGAGCAGAGTGCCGCATACTACGTTCTTTACCATCTCGCCAGAGATGCGTGCGTCTCTGCCTACCACAATCTTGTTTGAGCCGTTTGGCAGACTCTTACGTATGAAGGTGGCGTATGCTGATGTGAACTTTACGATGTCTAAGGGGTTGAGCGTGTCGCCCGCAGGTCCGCCGATAGTACCGCGGATACCTGATATTGATTTTATTAGTGACATTGTTTAATTAATAATTAATAATAAGAGACCCACCCCAACCCTCCCTGTGAGGGAGGGGGCGCAGACTGAGGGAAATGAATTATAAATTAAGAATTATAAATTAAGAATTAAGAATTATGCATTATGTACTATGAACTGTAAACTGTACACCGTGAACCGTTCTTAGTTTCCTCTTTGATATACAATGTCATAGAAACATGCATAGACATTGCTGGTGGCGTTAGGTTGTCCCTGGTTGTGCGGAACGATAATCTTGACGTGTGCCAGACGATCCTCGTCTGATGCCAGTCTGCCCAGGTTGATATACCTCAGCGGTATCAGCCATCCTGAAGGTACTGAGAGTGTACCATAGATGTTAGGCATATTGCCGTAAACGAAAGAGGCGGTGAACGTGCCGCTGGTATTGCGCACTGTCATTTTCTCACACAGGGTGGATTTGCTGAAAGAGTTGTCGTTGGTGCTCTGCAGTGAGTCACCGTTGATGTTGTATTCTGTGTATCTGCACAATACGTCGGCGCTCTCGCCGTTATCCAATTTCTTGAACAACTCGCCAGTGCCTTTCTCCACTATCTGCATATATACACCAGTGGAGCTGAACAGCACATACTCGTTCTTGGCTGTGTCGGTAGTCTCGCCCTGAGCCTTGAAGTCAGACTCGCTGATAACCCTTATGGCTCTGCGGTTAATGTTGCAGTTGCCGTTGATGAAGTTGTTTATGTATCCTCTCTCGCGTTCTTTCTGCTCAGCGTATGTCTCCTCTTTATTACAAGAGGTGAAGAGAGTGATGCCCAGCATGATTGCGAGCAGGGTGTAAAGTGTCTTGTTCATTGTCTGTATGTTATTTTAGCTTGTCGGCGTATGCCTTTATTGCTTTGTCAACGATTTCCTCGGCTTCTTTCAGTGAACACTCCAGTCTGCCTCCTGCGGCGTTCTTGTGTCCACCTCCGTTAAAGAAACGGGCGGCCATCTCGTCGCATGGGAAATCATCAACAGAGCGTGTGCTTACCCATACGAGGTTATTTTTCTCTGTGTCCTCGCGCAGTGATATGGACAGCTTGTGACCGAGTATCTTCAATGGTACGTTTACCAATCCCTCGGCATCGCCTTTCTTGAAGTGGTACTTCTTCATGTCCTCTTTTGAGAGGGTGAAGTATGAGGCGTGGTGCGGAGGATATTTCACCTTCAGGCTTTTGTTCAACACGTATCCCCACAGTCTCAGTTTGTCCACGCTGAACACATGATATATGTTGCGGTAAATCTTGTCCTTGTCTATGTTTTTGGCAAGCAGGTACGCTATGATGAGGAATATCTCGGGCTTGGTGCTGTTGTAAGTAAACGCTCCCGTGTCGGTCATCATACCGCAATATATGTTGACTGCCATGTCTTTTGTCATGGCGTCATAGCCGCCCAACTGCCATATCAGTCTGAACACCATCTCTGAGGTGCTTGACATCGTTGGGAATGACACCGTCATATCACCTTTGATGTCGGGCTGCTCATGATGGTCTATGAGAATGACCTTGCCTTGGCAGAGCGACAGGTCTGGTTGCAACTCCTTGCCTACGCGTGACGTGGTGTTGAGGTCAAGATAGCATATAAGGTCTGAGTCCTTGAGCCATTGCCTTACCTCCTCAGTCTTCTTGTCATAGCGCATCACTTGCTGCTGCATACCGGGCAGCCACTGCAGGAAGTCAGGAAACATATCGGGAGCGATGACGGCTGTCTCCAGTCCCTGTTGCCTGAGGTATGCTGACCATGCCAGTGATGAGCCGAGGGCGTCGCCGTCAGCGTTCATGTGGCATAATATGGCTGCTTTCTTTGAATTGTCGATGAGGTGACGCAGTGATGTCACCTCATCGGCATTCAGTAAGTTGATATTCATCTTTAGAACAGTTTGTTAGGATATACGCCGTCCTCCACAAGCTTTGCTATGCGTGCGACGGTGTCAGGACGGTCCTCAGAGTAAGTCACGCCAAACCATTTGCTTGTGGTGTCAAGCACCTTGCAGGTGGCTGTGCCCTCATTGATGAGTTTGTTGACCATCAGAGGAATGAAGAACTCTGACTTCAGGTTCTTGATGTTCTCAGGGTCAGAGAGGAACTCCTTGAAATACTCCTCGCTGTGCTTGAAGTAGTCAGGTGTGAAGCCCCACATGTTCATTGACACAGGTGCGTTGTCGTCTATGTTTACCCACTCGCCGTCATCCTTGTTGTCGGCGCGGTAAGCCACCTTGCCGTCCTCCAGACGTGCTATCTTCGTGCGCTCCACGCATGTTGTGAGACAGCCGTTGTCATCTTTTGAGCAGATGCCGCGGCTTACGGTACCGTTCTCTGACAGTGTGTTGCCTACGCGGAAACCTACCATGGCATACTGACCTGTGGCACCCTCTGGCAGTTCGCTGAGGAACTTGCCTATCACCATGAATGCGTCACGGTTATAGAAGTCGTCGCAGTTGATGACGCAGAAAGGCTCCTTGATAACGTCCTTGCCCATCAGTACGGCGTGGTTGGTACCCCATGGCTTCTGACGGCCTTCTGGTACGCTGAAGCCTTCTGGCAGTGCGTCTATAGACTGGAAACAGAGCTCGCATTTCACCTTACCCTCATACTTGGAGAGTATCTGGGTGCGGAACTGCTCCTCGAAGTCCTTGCGTATAACCCATACAATCTTGCCGAAGCCGGCCTGTATGGCGTCATAGATGCTGTAGTCCATAATTGTCTCACCGTTTGGGCCGAGACCGTCAAGCTGCTTCAGTCCGCCGTAACGGCTGCCCATACCTGCAGCGAGTAGAAATAGTGTTGGTTTCATTGTTCTTTTTTAGTTTATTAGTTAGTCTTTATACTATATTCTTTATTAATAATTATTACTCTTCCCCCTTACTCATGATTAATATTAATTTTAATTATTGTTTCTGATGTTAATAAACGACCACAGATTTAAGGATTACAAAGATTTTGCCACTTCCTAAGAAAACTATTTCACTGATATGTTTTTTATTTCACTGATTATAACCATGCAGAGCCATCCGTGTAATCATTTGTTTGCAGTTTTGTTTATCGTATAAAAATCCGTGTCATCTGTGTCATCTGTGGTTCTTATTTCTACTTGCGAAAGTTGAGTTATTAATTATTAAGCGGGTTCCATCCCTGTGCCAGGAGGTCAAACTCATTGCCGTCGCGTGAGATGAGTTTCATTCCCAGCTCAGGCTTAGTTATATGACCTATCACCTTCACGCCCTCCATCTGTTGTAGAGTCTCGTTGTCGCCTATCGGACAAGTGAAGAGCAGTTCGTAGTCCTCGCCGCCGTTGAGGGCGCAGGTGGTCACGTTCATGTTCAGTTCCTCTGCCATCACTGCCGTCTGGTAGTCTATCGGCAGGAACTTCTCAAACACCCTGCAGCCTGTGCCAGACTGCTTACAGATGTGGTGCAGCTCAGATGACAGTCCGTCTGAAACGTCCATCATGGCCGTAGGGTGTATGCCTGCATCGCGTAGCTGCTTGAGGACATCGCCGCGCGCCTCGGGCTGCAGCTGGCGCTGTACAAGGTATTCCTTGCCGGCGAAGTCGGGCTGCCATGCCTCGTTGAGCTGGCTGCGCAGCGCCTCTATAGCCTTGGCGTCCTTAGTCTCTTTTATCTTCTCCTGTATCTTGCGCACCTGGTCGTAATACACCATCTTCTCACGCTCAAGCAACTGCAGACCCATGTATGCAGCTCCGAGGTCGCCCGACACGCAGATGAGGTCGGTGTCTCTCGCTCCGTTGCGATATATGATGTCCTCCTTGCGTGCCTCTCCTATGCAGGTTATGCTGATGGCAAGGCCCGTAAGACTTGACGTGGTGTCACCGCCAATGATGTCGATGCCCCATTTCTCACAAGCCATGCGCAGGCCGTCATAGAACTCCTCCAAGTCTTCCACCTGGAAGCGTTTTGACAGTGCCACGCTTACCGTCATCTGACGTGGTGTGCCGCCCATGGCGAAGATGTCGCTGATGTTTACCATCGCAGACTTGTAGCCGAGATGGCGCATATCCACGTATGTAAGGTCGAAGTGCACGCCCTCCATCAGCATGTCGGTGGTGACGAGTGTCTCTGTGTCAGTGTAGTGCAGCACGGCGCAGTCGTCACCCACACCCTTCACGGTGGAGGCGTTTTGTGTCTTTATGTCTTTGGTCAGGTGGTCTATAAGACCAAACTCACCCAGTTTTGCTATTTCCAAGTTGTTTATTGTTAGACCCACCCCAACCCTCCCTGTGAGGGAGGGAGCGCAGATGGGGAAATTATTAATTGTTAATTCGAGTTCCTGATGTTAATAAACGACCACAGATTTAAGGATTACAAAGATTTTGCCACTTACTAAGAAAACTATTTCACTGATATTTTTTTTTATTTTACTGATTATAACCATGCATAGCCATCTGTGTAATCAGTTGTTTGCAGCTTTTGTTATCGTATAATAATCCGTGTCATCTGTGTCATCTGTGGTTCTTATTTCTACTTGCGAAAGTTGAGTTGTTAATTATGCATTATTAATCACTCCCTTGAATATCTCTGTCATCAGCGGCTGTGCCTTGTTGGCTGCCTCCTGCACTTCTTCGTGCGTGGCTGTCTCGGGCGAGTCGCTTATGCCCATGTTCGTTATTATGCTCATGCCGAATACGCGTATGCCGCAGTGGCGTGCTACTATTACCTCGGGCACGGTGCTCATACCTACGGCGTCGGCTCCCATCGTATGGTAGGCGCGGTACTCCGCCGGAGTCTCATAGCTTGGTCCCTGCACACCTATGTAGGTGCCGTGTACCAGTCGTATGCCTTTTTCCGCTGCTATGCGGTCGGCGGTGGCAATCAACTCATGGTCATACGGCTCGTGCATGTCGGGGAAACGCGGACCTGTGGGTATGTTCTTTCCTCTCAGCGGGTGCTCGGGGAAGAAATTGATGTGGTCGGTGATGACCATCAGGTCGCCCACGCGGAAATCCTTGTTTGCTCCGCCTGCAGCGTTACTTACGAGGAGAGTCCTCACGCCCAACTCATACATCACGCGTATGGGGAATGTCACCTCCTGCATGGAGTAACCCTCATAGTAATGGAAGCGTCCCTTCATGGCCAATACCTGCTTGCCGCCCAGTGTGCCGACGATGAGGCGGCCGTCATGTCCCTCCACCGTTGATACGGGGAAGTTCGGGATGTCCTTGTATGGCATCTCCCATGCTATGTCTATCTCAGAAGCTAATTGTCCGAGGCCTGTCCCCAGCACTATCGCTGTTGTCGGCAGGTTCTGCGTGGTTATCTTCCCTGTGGATGTCATCTGCTGTGACAGCCACTGTGCCGTTTGTTGTATTTTCTCGTACATAGCTTAATATTCTGTTGTTAAATCTCTCTTCATCATCCTGCATGAATACCACGTGGATGGGCTGCACGTATAAGGCTTGTCTCACCTCCGCTGAGAGGTTGGGCAGGTGCTCCAGTCGTGTGGCATCCTTTTCCGTGGTGATGATGATGGCAGGCTTGTTCATCATCTTAAACTGGGTGTTTATCGCCTCCGCGTCAGACTTCGTGTACTGGTGGTGGTCGCTGAAGTGCATGGGCGTGATGCTCGTACACTTGCCTTTCATGTCAACCATTATCTGTTCCGGGGAGGCTATGCCGCTTAACAGCAATACATTGGGCAACAGTCCCGACATCTCAAGAGGCTTGCCCTCCTTGAACAGCGGCCTGAGCGGCTGCTGCTCCATTGTGGTGAAATACAGCTCCTGGTAAGGGTATAGGTTCATAGCGCGCTGTAGCACCCTTATGCCCATAGGCGTGATGTCCTTCGGACATTTGGTCACTATCACGATATCGGCACGGTCCTTGCCTCTCTTCGGCTCGCGCAGCCTGCCCACTGGCAGCAGCTCGTCATATACTATCAGGCGGTGGTAGTCCACCAGCAGTATGTTGAGGCCGGGCTTGATATATCGGTGCTGGAAAGCATCGTCAAGTACTATCACCTGTGTGTCGCTCGTGGCGTCGTCGCCGGTAAGGCGGTCCACACCGTGACATCTGTTTGCATCAACGGCTACGTATGCATCGGGGAATTTCTGATGCATCTGGTAAGGCTCGTCGCCTATCTGAGGCATGGTGGTGTCGGCTTTTGCCAAGTGGTAGCCGTGCGACTTGCGTTTGTAGCCACGGCTGAGCACTGCCACCTTGAACTCCTTGTGCAGCAGTTCTATAAGATACTCGGCATGAGGAGTCTTGCCAGAGCCTCCCACGGTGATGTTGCCTACGGAAATAATGGGAATGTTGAAGGAACGTGACTTCAGTACCCCGTTGTCAAACAGCATATTGCGTATGCCTACCACCGCCCCGTATATCCAGGACAGCGGCAGCAGCCACTTGTTCAGTTTTATGAAATCGCCTTCCTCGCTCATCATTTGTCAGGAAAAGCCCCGGCTGTTCCTTTTTCTTTAATCCTTAATCCAACTTGCAAAGTTACGAAAAAGTTTTAAGACTGTGAAACTTTATTACATTTTATTTTATGCGCGTTGGTGTCAAAATGTCAATATTTAACCTTTTTTTCGTAACAAAGTGTCATCTTGTGAATTTCTGTTCGGAAATGCGAAATAGAGTGAATGTGGTGGTGTTTTTGCCCTTTTGCAGACACAAAAACCGTGTTTGGAGTGTGAAGTGATAGCTTTCATGTTGTCATTCGATAGCTTTTACACTGTAAAACGATAGCTTTCACATCATGAAAGCATGGCTTTTACGACGTGATTTGATAGCTTTTGGTGGCTTGTGTAAAATTGAGAAAATGGAAATAGCTGATTGTCAGACGGTTCTAAAATGCGAATTTTTGGTATTTTTCTGTCCGGCTTTGCGTTTCGTTGAAAAAATCGCAAGGAAATGGAGTTTATGAAAAACACATTGCTATAAAAAGTGTCGTTTTTATAGCAATGTGTAATAATATAAAATTATTCGTTTTTCTAACATATAATTACCATTAATACCCACAAATTTTTCATTAATTAATTCTTTCTGTAGATTATAATTTCAAAATAATTCTTTTTAATTTTAATAATTAGTGAAATCAGTGTCATCCGTCTTAATCCGTTGTTAGAAGGAATCTGTGTTCATCTGTGTCCATCTGTGGGAAATTATTCGTGTCATTCGAGTTATTCGTGTTCAAAAAAATAATCCGTGTAATCAGTTCAATCCGTCTTAATCCGTTGTTTAAAAAATCCGTGTCCATCTGTGTAATCTGTGGTCGTACTATTCGGTTTGTCCGTTGTCCAAAAAAATCCCTGTAATCTGTGCTATCTGTGGTCGTTTTCGTGTAATCAGTGTCAGTTCACTGGTAGTACCCACTCGCAGCGTGCCTGTATCGGACTCTGTTTCTCCAGAGTGCGTACCATGAGCAGTGGCTCGTAGAATACCCCAAGAGTCTCGCGCATCCGTTCGTCGAGGTTGTTACCGTTGCCGCTGATGGTGGCAAACAGTTGGTCTGTCCATGAGGCAGGGCGGGGGAGCGGTGTCACGGCATAGTCGTCCACCTTTGCCAGCCGCGCCGCCTGCTTGATGGCATCGGTCAGTCCGCCGAGCTGGTCTATGAGTCCGATACGCTTTGCATCGCCGCCGGTCCATACGTGACCTTGCGCTATGGCCTTCACGCTGTCCGTGGACATGTGTCTGCCGTCAGCCACACGCTTGCAGAACAACTCATAGCCGCGCTCGATGTATCTCTGCAACATCTGCTGTTCGTCGGCATTGAACGGGCGCGCCTGCTGTGCGAAGTCGAAGTCGGAGTGCTTATTGGTCTTCACTACGTCATAGTGCAGTCCCAGCTTATCCTGCATCAGCCCGGTCATGTCGGGGAATACACCGAAGATGCCGATGGAACCTGTCAGTGTGGTGGGTTGTGCCACTATCCATGATGCCCCGGCGCTGAGGTAGTAGGCTCCTGATGCCGCCATGCCACCCATTGACACCACTACGGGCTTCTTCTTGCGCAGCTCAGCCACAGAATGCCATATCTCCTCGGAGGCGAACGCGTCGCCGCCGCCGGAGTTGATGCGTATCACTACCGCCTTTATGTCATCGTCTTTGGCAAGGTCGTCAAGGTCACGCACCATGTCTTTGCTTATGATGCCGGCGTCGCCCATCAGGGTGCCTGCCGCCTGACTCTGTGCTATGGTACCTTCGCAGTAATATACTGCTATCTGGTCTTTTGCGGTTGAGGGCGCGTAGTTCTTCATCTCGCCGCAGGTCACCTGTGGTATCTCATCGTTGTCGTCAAGTCCCAGTTTCTTCTTTATCTCTCTCTTTACCTCGTTGGCATACATGGTGCGTGTGACAAGGCCGTATTTTATAAGCGTCTTGGTGTCGGCGAGTGTCACCATGCTGTCTGCCAGCTGGTTCAGCGTGGCGGAGTCTGTCTTCCTCGTGCGGCTGATGTCCTTTGTCACCACGTCCCACAGGTTGCTGATATAGCGTGTCACCTGCTCACGGTTCGCGTCGCTCATCTCTGTCTCGGTGTACTGCTCAGTGGCACTCTTGTATTTGCCAACCTTTACTACCGTCATCTTCACGCCTACCTTGGCGAGCAGGTCCTTCAGGTACATGGGTTGTGACGCTATGCCGTGCAGGTCTATCATGCCCTGCGGGTTTATCCAAACCTCGTCGGCAGCAGAGCAAACGTAATATGCTCCCTGTGTATATTCGTCACCGTAAGCCACTACGAACTTCCCTTTGTTGTCGCCCTTCTTCTGTGGCTTTATAATCTTGTTCTTCCCTTCCTTGTACGCGGCGATATCATCGCCGCCGTCTTTGCTGTCTTTGTTGCTTCCTTTCTTGTACGCGGCGATATCATCGCCGCCTCCATCGCCGCCGTTCTTAAACCGCTCCACTGCGTTGCGTATCTCCTGCAGGGAGGCATAGTCGGTCTGCAGCAGTCCAGCCTCTATGTATAGTCCCTTAATCTCCGGGCATGCTGCGGCTTTGTCTATAGCCTCAGTGATGTCGCTCAGGGCCTGGCTCTCCACACCGCCCATGCCGAGCAGTTCGTTGATGGCATTGTCGTCAGTCCGCTCAGTTATCTGTCCCGACAGCTTTACCACGAGTACAGAACCGTCCTTGACGGATGTGGCAGGTTGTGATGACGAACATGCGGCGGCTGCTATCAGGGTGCATACGCCTATTACCGTTATTACGAAAAACGTAAGCAACAGGCCTGTGACTGTTGCGAGAGTGTATTTGAGAAAATCTTTCATTATGTCGGCAAAAGTACAAAAAAAATGTTGTGTGGACGACAAAAATCCCTTATTTATATGTTCGCGTGCAAAAAAATGGCTCTAATTATTCCTTCATTCAAAATAAATTCTTAACTTTGTAGAGTTAAAACTATATATATGAAAAAGACTATACTAACTATTCTATTCTCTTGTGCTTTGGCAGTAACTACACATGCTGAGGCTAAAACCTATGATTTTAATAAGTCCGTGGGAGTCTATTCCTCGGCAAATGACGCCGGGTGGGATTTCTCTGACGCGGCAGACCAGGGTGCGCGCCTGACAGGACGCTCTAAGGCTTTGCCTTCTGCTCCGGTATATTTCTCTGTTAATGTGCCTGACGGTAACTACCGTGTCACTTTGGTGCTGGGCAGTAAGAAACGTGCCGCTGAGACATGGGTGCGTGCTGAGAGCCGCCGACTGATGTTACAGGGTGAGAAGACGAAGAAGGGCGAGTTACGCACTGTGTCTTTCGTCGTCAATAAGCGAAATACCGTTATCGACGACAAGCAGAAAGTAAGGATAAAGCCAGGCGAGGTGGGCTCACTGACGTGGGATGATAAGCTGACGCTTGAGTTCTGCGGTGCTGCTCCTGCTGTGCAGAGCGTTACCATAGAGCCTGACACCACAGCTGTCACCCTCTTCCTCTGCGGTAACAGCACCGTGGTGGACCAGGGCAGGGAGCCGTGGGCTTCATGGGGACAGATGTTCCCTCGTTGGTTTACTGACAAGGTGTGTGTGGCTAACTACGGCGAGAGCGGACTCACCGCCACCTCTTTCCTTGCGCAGCTGCGTCTTGACAAGATACTCAGTGAGATAAAGAAGGGTGACTATGTGTTCTGTGAGTTCGGCCATAATGACGAGAAAGAGAAGGGTCCGGGCCGTGGAGCATGGTATCATTACAGCATGGCGCTGAAGACTTTCGTTGACCGTGTGCGTGATAAGGGCGGTAATATCATCTTCTGTACGCCTACACAGCGCCGTTTCTTTGAGAAGGACGGTACAGTGCGTAACACCCACGGTGACTTCCCGGCTGCTATGAAGGCAGTGGCAGAGCGTGAACAGGTGCCTGTCATTGACCTCAACGCCACAACAAAGACTCTCTTCGAGGCTATGGGCGAGGATGGCTGCCGCAACCTCTTGGTACATTATCCTGCAGGCTCTTTCCCTTGGCAGGAGAAAGCCTTTGCTGACAATACCCACTTCAATCCTTTCGGTGCGTATGAGCTGTCAAAGCTCATCGTCATGGGATTGAAGCAGATGGGCAGTCCGCTGGTATCATACCTGAAGGCTGACTGGCAGGACTTCTCTCCGTCACAGCCTGACGTAAGGACAGATGACGGCGTGTTCCCGTCACCAGCTGTGGGTAAGTTCTTCCCGTGGCCGGAGTCCATATTCAACGACAATCGCAAGCCTGACGGCAACTGATAAGAATTGTTGGGTGGGTTGCAATGGTTGAGTCAGTCTCGGCTGTTGAGTATGTTGCAGTGGTTGAGTATGTTGCTGTACCACAGCAACCCCAAATAAGAAAAACAACTAAAAATCAAAAGATAATGAAAGTACGAAAACTATTGGTAATGATGCTGGCTCTGTTGTCTGTGACAGCAGTGCAGGCACAGCGCTTTACTGACAAACTGGACCGTGGCGTGGTGGCAGTAAACACCACCGGCGGCGTGTTCGTCAGCTGGCGTATTCAGGCAGAGGAGTACTACGGAGTGAAGTACAACCTCTATCGTGGCGATACTAAGATTGCCGAGAATCTTACCGTCTCCAACTACAAGGATGCCGGAGGCTCTGCCTCAAGCACCTACTCTGTGGCTGCCGTCGTTAACGGCATAGAGCAGGGCAAGTCTAAGCCGGTAGCTACATGGGGCACCGACTACCTGGAGATTGCTCCAAAGCATCCTAAGGAGATTAAATCTACCCTCAGGCCTAACGATGCCACCGTGGCTGACGTTGACGGCGACGGCATTGTGGAGATTATCATGAAGTATGACAATCTGAGCGAGAGCAGTCAGAACTACCCTAAGTATGGTCCTGCATTTGACGGTGTGGACAGTCATGAATACACCATCTTCGAGGTAATGAAGCTCGATGGTACCGTGCTGTGGTGGATTAACTGTGGTCCTAACATGGGCGACTTCCAGAACAACGAGCAGAACATTGCTGCCTATGACTGGGATATGGACGGCAAGGCTGAGTGTATCATGCGTGCCGCTGACGGTACCACAATTCACATGGCTGACGGTACCACATATACCGTAGGTAATGCTAATGCCAATGTGCGTGGCGCTACGGGTGGTGGCGCCAACTGGTTTGTCATAACCAATAATGAGTACCTGCTCTACATGAACGGTGAGACAGGTAAGCCTTATCAGTGTCTGCCTTATCCGCTCAAGCTCCTTGAGAGTGATGAGAGCGACGTGAACAAGGCATGGGGCGATGGCTATGGTCACCGTGCGTCTAAGCACTTCTTTGGCGCACCGTACCTTGACGGACGCAAGCCATATATCTTCCTCGGACGTGGTATCTATACACGACATAAGTTCATAACGTATGAGGTGGATACTCTTACTCACGAGCTGAAAGAGAACTGGCGCTGGTACAATAAGACCAACGGCCCTTGGAAGGGACAGGGCTATCACAACTATGCCATTGCCGACGTTGACTGGGACGGACGTGATGAGATATGTTTCGGTTCTATGGTCATCGATGATAACGGCTATGGCCTTTCTACTACAGGTTACGGCCATGGTGATGCACAGCATCATAGTGACTTTAACCCTTACGTTCATGGTCATGAGATTTTTGCTTGTCTGGAGGAAAGTCCAGTGTATGGTAACAACTATCGTGATGCAACTACATCTAAGGTGTATTATAAGTTTACCGCCACAAAAGATGACGGACGTTGTATCATGGGTAACTTTAATAATTCTGTTCCTGGCAGCTTCGGTTCGTCAGGTGGTGACTGGGCTACACCGGTTAGTTCTATTACTAATTCAAAACTTTCTGATTATGGTACCAATGGCATGGCGCAGAACTTCAACTGCTATTGGGACGGTGACCTCTGCGAGGAGACATTCAATGGTACAGGTGGTGACTACAATGCAGCCAATAACGACAATTATCCCGGTGGTATATATAAGTATGGTCAGGGAAAGATTAAGGAGTTTACGGGTACGTTTACCAATAACTGGACCAAGGCTACCCCTTGTTTCATGGGTGACTTCCTCGGTGACTGGCGTCATGAGTTCATCGTGCGTACGGCCAACAATAACATACGTATCTATACCACTACCTATGAGACTCCATGGCGTGTGTATTCTATGTGGTATGACCACCAGCAGCGTAATGCTACCGTATGGCAGATGAACGGATATAACCAGCCACCTCATACCTCTTACTTCCTCGGTGAGTTGGAGGGTATCACCACTCCGCCACCTGCACTTACCATGACTGACCGTACGGAGGTGGCTAACGGTAAGACCATCAGCCACAACGGCAAGACTGTCATCACTTGTGAGACTAATGACATGACTGTTGCAGTGGAGGATGGCGCTACACCTTATATATATATAGATAACGCTCCTTCATGGGTGCAGGGTTCTGCTCCGTCAGAGTGTACCACCAAGGATACGCCTATATCATACACTTATTACACCCATACTCTTACAGGTGGTGCCTTCGCAGGCGATATGCGCCTCGTGAAGCAGGGTGACGGTATCCTCACTCTGCCTAACGTTACTCAGACATACACCGGTCCTACAGAGGTGTGGGCAGGTACTCTTAACTTCGACGGTACACTGCAGAACTCACGTCTGTGGCTCAACCGTTTCGGTGAACTGAATACTGACGGTGGTACGTTCGCCAAGGGCATACAGGCTGACTATGCCTCTGTCATCCGTCCAGGAGGTAAGGAGGCAAAGGCTTCTTCTATCACCACAGACTCGCTGATACTTAATATGGGTGCTATCGTAGAGCTTGATATATACAGCGACGGTTTCGCAGCCGACCAGATCAATGCTAATGTGTTGACAATAGAGAAGAAGAACTGGGAGTATGGTCCTGAGTACTCTACTCCTGTATTCCGTGTTAATGCTCATGCTGCGGCTGGCAAGGAGGCTATCGCCGATGGTAAGTATGTATTGGGTACAGTGAAGAAGGTGGTTGGTAACCTCAGCGACATCGTGGTTGACAACCTCAGCAACCAGAAGGCTGAACTCTCTCTTGAGGGTGACAAGCTCTGTATGACCATAACAAACTTTGAGGGCATACCGATGACATGGAATGGCGATAAGAGCTCTAACTGGAACCTTGACAATGAGGCTAACTTCATAAAGAACGATGGCGGTGACGAGACAAACTTCTTCACAGGCTCACAGGTTACGTTCAATGATGTGGCTGCAAACTTCAACGTCAACATCGACGGCAAAGTGTCTCCTCGTGAGGTCATCTTCGATAATACCAAGCAGTACACTGTATCTGGTGACAGCATCGTGGGCCTCCCAGAGTTCCTGAAGCGTAACACTGGTTCGGTATATCTCAATAACCTCAACCGTGTGGGTAACACAACCATCAGCGGTGGTCGCGTCTATGTGTCAGCACTTGCCAACAGCATAGGTACTGACGTAGGTTCTCTGGGTGATATCAAAAAGACTATCACACTGACAACGCAGGGTGGTCTTGGTGTTACAGAGTCACTAACCAATGAGCAGACTATATACTGCGGACAAGGTGGTGGCGTTATAGATGTGGCAAGCGGCAAGACGCTGACACAAAATGCTCTTATCGGTATGCGTAATAGTGGTACGCTGACAAAGAATGGTGCGGGAACCTTGCTTCTTGGCGCAAATGTCTCAGCGACAAGTATCACGGTGAACGGCGGTACGCTCACATCTAACTTTGGTACATCTTACAGTAATAAAGTAACGCTGAATAGTGGTACGGGTATTTCAGGCTATGGTATGCGTAGTGCTGCGTTGAATGTGGTGGGTACAAATGTTACATGGACTTTGCCGAGCAATAACTATACTGATGTCAATTGTGCATTGAGTGGCTCAGGCACTGTTACTATAGAACCGAAAAACACCGTTAACCGTGTACGCATCACAGGTAACTGGTCTGCTTTTACAGGTACAGTGAAATATACCAATACATCTATCATAATGCCTATCAAGACAAACCTCAACCTGTCTAACGGTACGTTGGACCTTGCCGCAAGCACCAAAGTGGCAGCCGTAGGTAATACCGTTACAATAGGAAAGCTTGTTGGTAGTGGTATGTTGCAGCAACCTATCTCTGACTTCCACAGCCAGTCTGCACCGAGTGGTAGCAACACTTGGCGCGTAGGTAACAGCTCTGAGGCTCTCGGTGACTTTACATTTGATGGATATCTCTATGATGCTGCAGGTAGCAACAAGTCTAACTTTGAGAAAATTGGTAGCTGCACAATGACCATTACTAAGGCTTGGGAAAACTCTGGTACGGTGAAGATAACAGAGGGTGAGCTGCGTTTCGCTCAGGGTATCACCCTTGGTACCGGCGCTTTGACAGTGGCAGAGGGCGCTGTGCTCTCTGGTTCTCTGAGTAACACAAAGACTGCAGCTAAGAAAAAGCCTATTACTAACAGCAGCCTGACAGTTGCTGGTACACTGTGGCCTTCATATATAGAGAACTCTGTAGCTAACAGTTATTTCACTATTGGCACTAAGCCTACAACATTCCAGTCTACTGGCGTACTGAAGGTTGGACTGAAGAGTTGCTCTGGCTCTTCATCAGTAAGCAATACCTGCTTGCTGGGTGATGGCACAAGCTCAACGGTGACATTCGCCGACGGCGCTACAATTGAGGCTTATATAGGTGACGACTTTAAGTTGTCAACAACAACAGAGGAAAAGACCGACTCTTTCAAGGTGTTGCTTGACATACCGAATATAGTTGTCAATGGTAAGCTTAACTATGTATTGCCGGCTCTTCCTGCACATTACTATTGGAAGAACCTCTATGATGACACCCTCTTCGCCAAGACTGGCTGTCTCTATGTAGGTTACCTGGCTTTGCCTGGTGATGTCAACGGTGACGGCAAGGTGACAATGGCTGATGCTAATATGACAGTCAACGCCACACTGAAGGGCGCTGCAAATATCCCTGGCTTCAGCATAGTCCATGCTGATGTTGACGGCGATGGAGTGATAACCATGCAGGACGCTTACGAGATTGTCAACATCATATTGGGAAAAAGATAATGGTGAAATAAGCATTCGTTGAATATACACGGCGAGATTGTAAATTAAATGTTGCAATCTCGCCGTTTTTTGTGTTAAAACATCTTTATGAAAAAAAAAACAGGCAATTATTTTGTCAGTTCTCTGAAAATTCGTAAATTTGTGTGTGAAATTTTAGGAGGAGGGCTTAAACAATATAATAGTTGTCGGAGAAAAATTATATAACAATATTATTAACTAACAACAAAACAATTATGAAAAAACGTTTACTTTCATTGGCTGCGGCAGCGCTGACAACGCTCTCTGGCTTCGCGCTTACACAGGGAGACTATGTCTATACGCCGCAGGGACGATTCAAGGTGATTGACGCTGCAAGTCAGGTTCAATTTGACCTGCAGAACTTCACAGGCTTCACCGCTTTTAGTGCAACAGAAGGACGCACAGTAGCTGATATCTTTACCACAGGTACTGATGGTGACTTGGACTACTTCCAGGCACTGGCTACAACAGGCTCTGCAGAGGGAATGAACTATCAGCTCTCTTTGGCTGTAGGTAAGCAGTATGTAGTGTCTTATAAGATGAAGAGCTCTACTCTTACAGCTACACACAATACCATCTGTAAACATGCTGGTGAGTCAGGAATGAACAAGGCTGTGGTTTATAACACACGTCCTGATACAGTGTTTGTGAAAGATGGAGAGGGTAATCCAACAACAGAGATAGAGTCTATCAACTATGTGGATAATGAGTTCTTCTCTCAGCCACAGACTATTTCTACAGACTGGACTACTTTCGCATACGCTATAACAAACGTTAATGCAAAGAATAAGTATTACATTTCATTCTCTGGTATGAGCAGCGATGTGCTTATCGCTGACCTGGAGGTGCATGAGGTGACACAGGTCGCTGATATGCGTATAAGGGATAAGTACCAGAAGTTGGCAGAGGCTTATATCAATCTTCACTATCTGGACGATGACGCAAAGGCTAACTGTGGTCTCGTGGAGAACTATGAGGAGATGTTGAAACTGGATGATGATGCCTCCCAAGCTACCCTTGAAATGTGGACTGCAGGTATAGATGCTACACTGTATGAAGAGGGTGGTCTCTGTCAGGAGTCTATGGATAACTGGCTCGGAACAAACAATTATGATATTCTCGGTCCTAATACTCCTTTCACAAAGATACAGAAGCAGACTGACCACGGCATCTGGCAGTTTATGGAGAATGGTAACCGCTCAGGTCGTTTCTTTAGTGAGAAGGCTGATACTTACTTCGAGGGACCTCACGGAGGTGGTAACTATGCCCTGAAGAATACCGTGGCTCTGCAGACAAGACAGGCTCAGGGTTTCCTGCAGGGTAGTTATGTGTTCACTGTTGATATGAATGGTATCGTACGTGAGAAGTCAACATCTACTTGCTGGGATATTAACTTCGGCCTTCAGCCATTCTATGGAAGAATCTACTTGCTGAATGAGGCTGGTGACACAGTGAAGGCTTCTGAGCCAGTGTTGCTACCTACAGGTACAAATGAAGCTAATTCTAACTATGAGCGTCTCGTACTCTCATGGGAAGTAGATGAACCGCGAACATTCTATACATTAGGTATTGAGGCAAGACCACGTGATGGCGTTGCTACAAACTTGGGTAGCACTATTACTTTCAAGGATGCTACTCTGTATTTTTATACTGTTTCTCCTTATACAAAGCAGCAGCATGATTACATCGCAGACGTTCGTGAGCAGGTTGCAACAGGTCGTAGAGAACTTACAACAGCTGATGAGTACCTGAACAGCGCTGATTATTCTTGGGGTAAGGCTGAATTGAAGGCTTGTGTTGACACTGTAGCTCCAAAGATTACCGGTTATGAGGCTGTTATGGATACTTTATCGATACTGAATACATATGCTGATACTTATGTGAAGAGCACAAGTGAGGCTACTGGTCTGCTTGTTTACGAGGTTTACCAGGAGGCAGCGAAGGATATTCTTGCTGCTAACAGAACATTCATTGCTCAGAACGATTCTCTTGGATTGCTTGTAAATGCTATTGCAGACTCTAAGGCTCTTCTCGTTAATCGTGTATTTAACGCTTCTACAGAGCGTACTCAGCTTGAGAATGCAGTTGCAAATGCAGAACTTATACTTAATGATTTGAAGACGAAAGACTATTCAGATGAAAATGTCGCTACTGCAAAGGCTCAGGTTGCTGCACTCGCTGAAGCAAACAATATTTTCAAGGAGAATATGGAAGCAGGCGCTGTAACAACAGTTGTTGATATCGATTTCGAAGCTGCTGCTGTAACTTCGGATCCAGGAAATGATTATACTCAGAATGCTGGTGCTGCTACAATCACAGGTCAGAGCGGTACAATGGAGTTCACTAACTTCATGACAACAAACACTACTGGTACTTATTATGCATTCCAGAAGGGTATTGATGTAGATGGTGCCCCTCTCCATACAGGTATCCTTCGTGTAGGAAATGGTGCTGGTATAGTAAACTTCGATCTTGGTGAGATAGGTACTAACATTGTTAAGATTTCTATGGATTGGTACTTCGGTGCGTTAACAGGCAAGGAGGTAGGTTTCCGTCTGCAGAATGAGGCTTTGGAGGATGTGACTGGTATGAGGTTTGATCCATATAATGCAGCTTACAAATATAATCCATTGAACTTGCCTAATATGTTTGTTTACTATGCATTTGGTTCAGGTGATGCCAACCAGAATGCTATTGATGATTCAAAGAAAACAAAGATGCAGTTCTATCTTGACTATGGCACAAAGAAGGCTCAGCTTTCTACACAGCGTAATAATGGTGAATCTTACACATCTGATTGGTTAGACTTTAGTGGCTCTGTAGTTAACTCTTTCATCGTTGAGAGTAACTATACTAATAATGATCGTCGCTGCTGGTTCGATAACCTGAAGATTGAGGTTATCCAGGCTGGTGATCCAACCGCAGTTTCAGAGGTTAAGGCTGCTGACGCTAAGGTTAAGGCTGCTGCTAAGAAGGTGGTTAACGGTCAGCTCGTAATCGAGACCGCTAAGGGCACATTCAACGCTGCCGGTGCACAGGTAAAGTAAAAATAGTAATAAGATACTAATTACAGTGGAATAATTAATCCTCGCATTACATACGTAGTGCGGGGATTTTTTTCTTCCGTTTTGTAGCGCGAGGATTTTTGTTCCGTTTTATTTTGCCAGTTCAATCTTTTATTCGTAACTTTGCATAGAGAGTATAAAACTATACATATATGAGTACAATAGCATTAAGTTCGGAGTTCTTCAGTAACCTTGGTGAGATAGCCGAGGATGAGAAACTGTTTGCGAAACTGCAGAAATATGTTAAGCGACTGCTTGCCTCCAAGCATGACGACACGTGTATGACAAAGGAAGAGTTCTTCGCAAAGATTGACCGCTCCAGAAAACAGATAGAGGAGGGAAAGTATCATGTTTTTTCTTCTTCAGAGGAATTAGATAGGTATATTAGTTCGTTATGAGTTATTTTATTGTTCCAACAGAAGATGCAGAGCAAGATATGGTTCGCCTAAGAAAGTCAGAACCTTCCGCATATCGTAAAGTCCTTAAACTCATTGATGAGTTGAGAGTCCATCCACGTACCGGCACAGGTAAACCTGAGCAGTTGAAAGGAGACCGTGCAGGTCAGTGGAGCAGGCGTATTACTAAGAAACACCGTCTGATATACGAGATAGTAGAGGACAAGGTGTTTGTGTATGTGCTTGCTGCTTACGGACATTATGATGAGTGAGAGAAAAAAAACTTGGCTTTTCCTTGCATGATAAATAATTTTTTTTGTACCTTTGTAGGTGAATATCAAAGAACTGCATTATATGAAGAGAATTTATACACTTATAACGGTGTCTATGATGACATTCCTCGGTGCTAACGCCGAGGCAACAGATATGTCAAGCGTGAATGACGCTTTGTATTTCGACCGCGTAGAGGTAAAGGCGGGAGATAATGCCACGTTGCAGATAAAGATGAAAAATGCAAGCAGTGTCGGCACGTTCGGTACAAAGGTAACGATGCCAGAGGGCTTCTCTTTCGGTACAGACGGAAATGACCCGGATGTAAGCCTCCTGACAGAAAGGACTGGTAGCAGTACCTTTGCTGTTGCCAGTGCATTCCAAAGTGACGCCAATGCAATAAAGATAGGTCTGCTGCAGACAGAGGGCGCTAACCTCGGAGGTAATGACGGTGCCGTTATTGCTATGAACGTTAAGGTAGGTGCTGATGTGCAGGTAGGTTCTTATGAGGTGCTCTTCTCAGAACAGGAGTTTGTAGAGGCACTATCTTCTGCTAATTATTATCCTGCAGATGCAACGTCTGTCATTGTGGTTACCAGCGCTGACGGTATTGACGGCGTAAGGGCTGACGGCACAAAGGCTGCTTCACCGGTTAAGAGGATCGTTGACGGTAAGCTTGTCATCGAGACTCTCAATGGTACATATAACGCTATGGGTGCTCAGACAAAGTAAAGATTAACAAAATATAATATGAGACTACCGAATGATGCCTTCATTCGGTAGTTTTTTCGTTTATGACTGCTCAGGGGACAAAAACACAGATGACAGAAGGTTTAATTTGTTCTAAGAAATTTTAAAAATATTATGTTAAAAATTTGTATAATTAAAGAAATATTGCTTATTTTGTAGTCTAAAACTCAAGCAAGGGCGTATTGCGTCCGCTTGTTTCGATGACCTAAGAACAATAACGCTTTGATAATAAATAAAATAAAATAAACTAACTACTTCAATCTTTATGAAAAAACTCATTTTGTATGCATCTCTTATCTGCATAGGAATGGCGTCGTGCTCAAAAGACTTCTTAGTCGATGAGGAGAATTTGCCATCCTGGCTCGGAGAGAGTATCTATGGGGAGTTGCAAAACCCGAAATCACTTGAGGGTAGCTTCAGCACTTATCTGCGTCTTATTGACGATATGGGGTATGCGGAAGTCCTCGGTCATACGGGTAGTAAAACAATCTTCCCGGCAAACGATGAGGCGTTTGCGGCTTATTTCCGTGACGGTAACAACCGTTACGGGGCAACTTGTTATGAGGACCTGACATACAGTCAGAAGGCCCAGTTGCTCTATTCTTCAATGCTTGACAACGCAATCCTGATTGGCAATATCTCTACAGAGCAGAACTCTGCAGGTGAGTTGTTGCAGGGACAGGCTGTTAAGCACCAGACGAATATGCAGCTCAATAACTCTATCGAGACGCTGTTCTCTCCTAATTTCCCGAAAAACAATGTTTACTTCGACCGCTTCATGGAGGAAGGAGCAATAGAGACTATCAACGATAATACCGTGGCTCCGATGGTACACTTCACCGGAGAGTATATGCTTAACAACTCAATGACGGTGGTAGGTGAAAATAATGACTTCTCTGTTATAACAGGTCATGAGTACAGCGACGGTGACGCGTATATCTTTAGACACAAGGTGATAAAGGACAACGTAACTTGTCAGAACGGTTATATACACCAACTTGACGGCGTGCTTGAGCCACCGGGCAATATGGCGCAGATGCTCCGTGAGGATGCACAGAGCGGAACGGGTACATCACTGTTCTCTCGTATGCTGGATTACTACTGCGCTCCGTTCTATGACGAGAAGGTGCATAACAGCTATAACGCTTGGGCTCTGGAGAACAAGCAGCCTACAATCGGTAAGGTTTATTCTATGCGCTATTTCAGCCAGAACTCTCAGGCTAATAAACTTGACCGTTACAAAGATGATGACGGCAGGGTGACAACAATTGTACCGGAGACTCAGTTGCTGGCTTTTGACCCAGGATGGAACTACTATAAGCCAACTACAACGGGTACAGAGTCATATAACTCTGAGATAGCTGCTATCCTCGCTCCTACAGATGACGCTCTTTGGGAGTACTTTAAGGAGAATGGTGGCGGTGGTGCATACATTATCCAGAATCTGGGTAATCCAAGCCTGCCAAATACAAGGGAGTACCTTGGTGAGCATTTCGATGCTATATACAATAGCGACCCTACTGTGTTTACCAATATGCTCAACAACTTGATGAAGGCTTACTTCTCAAAGACCGTACCGAGCAAGTTCTCTACGGTACAGAATGATGCCTTCGAGTTTATGGGTGTAACACTGGATGACATCAGAGTAGGCTCTGACGGTAAGTATGACGTGAAGATTGCCAACAATGGTGTGATATACAAGATGAACAAGTTCTTCGCTCCACAGTTGTATAACTCTGTGCTCGGTCCTGCATCTGTATATCAGAACATGCGCTGCATGGGACAGATGCTTAATGACCACGCTGTAACAGCTGGTGAGCTTCCTGCCCTCGGCGTTAACATGTACTACTACCTCATGTCTATGAAGTCTAAGTATGCAGTGTTCGTACCAGAGGATAACGACAGTTTCTTCTTCATCGACCCATTGTCAATATATGATGAGGACGGCTATGGACTGAAGGCTCTGCGCTTCAGATTTGAGCCAACTGTTACTGATGCCAAGTTCAACGTTATGGTACGTAAGGGCAGAGTGGTTAATGGCTCGTTCGTGGAAATGAATGAGTATGAGGAGGAGAATATCGACAAGGGTACATACCTCTCTCAGATACAGGATATGTTGAACTACCATGTTGTTGTGCTCAACAGTTCAGAGAGCGGACTGAGCAACAACCATTACTTCAAGACAAAGCATGGTGGTGCCATATACCTGCCAAACGGCTCACGTAATAACAAGACTATCCTTGGCGGTGCACAGGTGGAAGGACTGGCAAATGCTGCTACCATCCTCACTCAGTATGGCAAGACAGGTCAGCCAGACGCTGACCCAGAGGCTAATATAGAGAATGGTACATGTTACCTGCTTTCAACACCTATACAGCCAACTACAAAGAGTACATACAAGGTGCTCTCAAGTAAGTTTGAGAAATTCTTTGAGTTTATGAGTGGCTTTGACGGTAACTCTGAGTTACTCAGCTTTGCCGGTATTAGTGATTTGGCTAATGAGAAGACTGGTAAGTCTGAACAGACCGCATATACTATGTTTGAGGGTACTAACACAAGTACGCTGCACCCAGAACTGAACGATATGCGTATGCGTATGCTCTCTGCATATAACTATACTTTATATGCTCCTACAGATGATGCAATGGAAGCTGCCTATGAGGCTGGTCTGCCTAGATGGTCAGATGTTGAGGCATTGTATAGTCAGTGGGCAGATAAAACGGAGGAGAGCGGTTATGCCGCTGCTTCTGCAAAGGCTCGTAAGATGATTGACGCTATGCGCTCATTCGTGTTCTATCACATCCAGAATAGTTCTGTTTTTGCTGACAATACAGTCGCTACAGGTATATATCAGACCTTCTGCACTGACGAGCTCGGCATACCTCAGCAGGTTACAATAGGTGGCGGCGGTGGTACGCTGACTGTAAAAGACAATGCAGGCAAGACTGTGAACATTGTATATGGTAACGAGAATGCCAATATCCTCGCAAGAGACATTGTGAGAGCAGCCAAGAATACCATCGACTACTCTTCTTTCGTAACAATACACGGAATAAACACTCCGCTGTGTTTCAATAAGAGTGGTAGATATGATGATAAGTGGAATCTCTCTGCTGGAGCTAAGGCCACAAGGCGCTAATACCTTTATTATAACGAAAACTATTTAAGAACTCATGAATATTATGTCAAAACAAAAAGTTCTACTGACATTCATCCTTTTCGTCATAACACAGATGGTAATGGCGCAGGGTGTTGTCATATCAGGAACCGTGGAAGACGCTATGGGACCTGTCATGCTCGCCAATGTAACAGAGCGTGACGCTAACGACCGTATCGTGAATGCTACGCAGACTGATATGATGGGTAATTTCTCTATGGAGATTAAGAGTACCAAGAATATGCTTGTGGTCTCATACGTGGGTAGCAAGACTTGGAAAAAGAAAATAGGCGAGGAAACAACATTCGCCATCAAACTGGAGGATGAGAAAACAACACTTAACGAGGTAACGGTGCGTGGTCGCCGTGCTAACTCAGGTGGTCTTAACATTCAAAAGAAAGAGATTTCTGTGTCACAGCAGACCTTCAACCTCTCTGAGGTCGAGGGTATGGCATTCACTTCTGCCGACGAGGCTCTGCAGGGTGAGATTGCCGGTCTCGATATCGTGAGCAACTCTGGTAACCTGGGTTCTGGCTCTACCATGCGTCTGCGTGGTGTGTCAACACTCTCTGGTAACGCAGAGCCTTTGATTGTCGTGGATGACAAAATCTTTGAGTATAACTCTGCTGATATTGACATCGAGAACGCTGACAACGAGGCCTTCTCTTCTCTTCTCGCAGTAAGTGTCGATGATATCGCCAGCATCACTGTGCTTAAGGACGCCGCTGCTACAGCTATATGGGGTTCACAAGGTGCTAACGGTGTCATCCAGATTACTACTAAGCGTGGTAAGCGTGGTAAGCCAAGAGTAAACCTCTCTTATAAGTTTACAGGTACATGGATGCCTGCTGGCTATACCTTGCTTAATGGTGACCAGTACACCATGATGCTTAAGCAGGAGTTCTATAACCCAACACAGGATCCTGCATCAACAAGCAAGATTGCTGAGATTAACTATGACCCAACATGGCCTGAGTATAATTACTGGAACCGCAACACTGACTGGGTAAGTGAGGTGAAGCAGTTCGGTGAGCAGCATGAGGCTAACTTGAATATCTCAGGTGGTGGACAGAAAGCTACATTCCGTATTTCTGCCGGATATAACCACCAGACTGGTACTATCATCAAGCAGCGTCTTGATCGTCTGACCACTCGTCTCGTGCTTGACTATAATGTGTCTGACCGTATCAAGTTCTCTACAAACTTCGCTCTGACATATACAGACAACTTGAAGAACTATACATACGGCTCAAGCAAGAATACAAGCAGTAATAACAATATTCTTGCTATGGCTTTGACTATGGCTCCAAACATGGCTGTGTTCCGTGACAGTGGTGACTATTACTTGATGAACAACTATGAGGATGGCAAGACTCCGTATGACGGAAACTACAGCTCTGTACAGATGAAGTATGTCTATGGCATTGGTAACCCAGTGGCTTATGCAAACTCTTCATGGCAGAAGGAGCAGACTTATAGCATCGTGCCAGACTTTAACCTCAAGTATGAGTTGCTTGGTACAGAGACTAACCAGAGCCGTCTGACATTCAACGGACGTGTGTACTTCGATATCTATGCGTACTCATTGCCTACATATATGCCGGCAAGTCTCTCTAATATCACTTATACTGATGGCGCATACAACTATGCTACAAACACTGAGAGAAACAACTTCAAGCTTGGTGCACGCGCAGAGTTGCTGTTCACTCCATACTTCAAGAATCAGGATTTGAGTCTTACTATGCTTGCACGTTATGAGTGCAACACTGCAAGATATTCATATCAGTATGCAGCGAAGAGTCAGTTGCCTAACGGACTCGAGACTATTGAGGCACAGGCAAATAATCGTGCTATGAGTAATTCACTCTCTACTGTGAAGTCTGCTTCACAGAACTGGGTTTACAATGCTCACTTCTCTTATAAGGAGCGTTATAATATAAGCTTCTCACTGCGTGCAGATGGTAGTTCTTCATTTGGACCAGATAATCCATGGTTCTACTCTCCTTCTGTATCATTGCGTTACAACCTCAGTGATGAGAAGTTCTTTGAGCCTTTGCGTAAGGTCGTATCTATGTTCGGTATCCGTGGTTCATGGGGTATAACAGGACGTTCTATAGCATCAGCTGCTTCGTTCTATAACACATATACTACTTCTGCAGGATACTATGGTACGGATTCTTACATCACATTGTCAGGATTGAAGTTAACAAACCTGAAGCCTGAGAAGAAGAATGGTCTTAACTTCGGTCTTAACCTCGGCTTCCTGAATGACGTGATAGAGTTGGATCTTAACTTATATAAGGAGAAGACAACAGACCTTATCGTAAAGAATGCCCCAATACCTTCATCAACAGGTTATACATCACTGAGCTTCTCTAATATCGGTAAGATGGAGAATAAGGGTTGGGAGCTTTCTATCACAGGTAACAAGTTCTTGAAGATAAAGAAGTTCTCTCTTTCTGCAAGCTTCAATATGGCACAGAACAACAATGAATTGCTTGAGATGAATAAGGATGTGCTTGCTGGATACAATACTAAGTTTGAGGATGTATATACAAAGCGCGGTAACGCGGCACGTATGAACAAGGTACAGGTTGGTGCTCCTCTCTGTTCTATCTACGGATACCAGTCAAAGGGCGTTTACCAGTACTCATACGAGTATCTTCAGAACTACAATACAAAGATGAAGCAGCAGAATCCTAACTGGACTGCTACTGACTATGAGAACCAGATTAACCAGTGGCTGGCTGAGGGTAAGACATTCCCTGTAGCAACAGATGCTAACGGTCATGTCATCATGACTAATAACGGTGAGCCACAGCACATGGTTTACGTTTACAAGGATGGCAGCTATGAATATCAGTTCAAGGGTGGTGATGCTTTCTATGAGGATATCAACCATGACGGACAGATTAATGAGCTTGATATCGTTTACCTTGGTAACTCTCTGCCAAAGCTGCAGGGTGGTTTCTCACTCACTGCACAGTATGGCAACTGGAAGATGGTCGCTCGTTTCACATATCGTTATGGCAACAAGATATTAAATGCCGCACGTATGGGACTGGAGAGTATGTATGGTACGGACAATCAGTGTGCTTCTGTTAACTATCGTTGGCAGAAAGACGGTGACGAAACTGTTATACCACGTGCTCTGTATGAGACAGGCTACAACCATCAGGTAAGTTCACGTTTCGTGGAGGACGGCTCATTCTTGAGATTCCAGAACGTGCAGATATCTTACAGCTTCCCAAAGAAACAGATTAAGAAGTGGGGCTTGAATACCTTGACAGCTTATGTTACAATGAACAACCTGTTCTGCTGGACAAAGTACACAGGTATAGACCCTGAGGTCAGTGCCTCTACTTATGCACCGGCGATAGATACTTCAAACACTCCGCGTTCAAAGTCTATTACAGCGAGCCTTAGTGTAGGTTTCTAATGGGTGAGAATATAATGTCAAGTAAAATAATAAAGCAATTACTAAGTAATAGAATATAATGAAAAAGATATTTTCCATAATAGCTGCAAGTCTCTGCATGGTGTCATGTGTGGATACGGTGATACTCCCTGACGACAAGATTGTTGACGAGGATATGTGGCAGACCAAGTCTGATGTGTCCGGTATGGTGGCTTGCGCTTATAATCAGCTGAAGGATGAGTCTCTCATGCGAAACTATATTGTATGGGGTGACTTCCGCTCTGATGAGTTGATGGTGTCTTCATCTGCAGCTCTGACGAACGGTTCAGCATTCAAGGTAGATCTTAGTCAGATTTATTCGTTGAATATCCTTCCAAGTAATGCGTTTACTAATTGGAATGCGCTTTACAGTGCAATCAACTACTGTAACCTTGTAATGGAAAGAGCCCATGAGGTGATAGCCATTGACCCTAACTATACGGAGGGTGATTATCTTACCGATATCTCTAAGGTCAAGGCTTTGAGAGCTCTTTGCTATTTCTATCTTGTCCGTGTATTCCGCGATGTTCCTGTGAGCACCAAGGCATATACAAATAGTGAGCAGGATACACAGTTGGAGCAGAAGGCACCTGCAGAGGTTCTTGCATTGTGCATACAGGACCTGAAGGAGGCCGAGGTGGACGCTATGTCATCAAGCACTTATGGTGACTGGCGTGACAAGGGATATATGACACGTGACGCTATCTGTGCATTGCTCGCTGACATATATCTGTGGCGTGCATCTGTAAATCATGATGCAGCTGATTATCAGGCATGCATAGACTATTGTGACAAGGTTATTACCTCAAAGAAGAATGCTCACGTCTTGAATCCGAGAAAGAATGAGGTGGAGCAGGATTATTATCTTGCAAGCGCAGAGGATTACTATAATGAGGTATTCTCTACTTCTCAGTTGACTGGTAGTTCAAGGAGGTTTGGTCAGAACTCAGAGGAGAGCATTTTTGAGGTTCAGTACACTTCTAATTCTTCGACTAATTATCGTCGTACTAACAATGCAGGCTTGGTGCAGATGTATTACCTCTATAACAACAAGCAAAACGGTGCCACTCCTTACCTGAAGACTACATCAGACTACGCAGTAGCCAATGGTAGCTCAGTGGGTACCAATTTCTTCAAGAACACAGTTGACGTACGTCGCAAGGAGTTCATCTATGATGCGGACAATACTGCCAATGACCAGTACCTCGTACGTAAGTTCATAGGAGAGAAGTCTTATATGAATGAGGGTAACTCTATTTCTACGAGTTCTTCACGTGAGGTCGGAGCTGTATACTCAAACTGGATAATCTATCGCCTGACAGACGTAATGCTGATGAAGGCAGAAGCAATGGTTCAGATTTATGAGATGACAGAAAAGAACGAAGGAAATGCAGAGGAAATGGCAGACTATCTGCGTGCTGCATTTGATATTGTTGATTTCGTGAACAGAAGAGCTTTGCCGGAAGGTGCTACATCAGGTTTCCTGTCATATAATCTTTACAAGGATCAGATGGAGAAACTGGTGCTGATGGAGCGTGCGCGTGAGTTGTGCTTCGAGGGTAAGCGCTGGTTTGACCTTATGCGTTACAACTATCGTCACGTAGAGGGAGTTCAGTATGACAAGACCTTTGCTCAGATTGGCGGTGGCTATGTGCAGAACTACAGTGACATGCTTACTATGGCGATGGGAAAGAAATACTCTTCTACAGCTATGGCAAGTAAGATGCCAACAGAGCCTTATCTGTATTGGCCAATCAATACCGCGCAGATGGATGTTAATGACAAGCTTGTGCAGAATCCAGTGTGGAGATCTTCTTCATCAACGGAAAGAAACTAATATAGTTAGGTGTTTCATATAAAAAAGCAATATTATGAAAATGATTATAAAGAAAAATACACTCGCTATACTTGCTGCTATTGTCATTGGCAGCCCGTTGGCGGTTTCGTGTGTGGATGAGCCGGACGCATCTAATCTCTATAACTCATTGGAGTTAACCATTGAGCAGAGATTGGAGAGCGACGAGGACTTGTCAGCATTTAATGGCATTTTGAAGAAGACAATATATGCCAACACCTTGTCAACTTGGGGCAACTACTCATGTTTTGCTCCAACGAATGAGGGCGTGTCAGAGTATCTTGATTCTCTGTATGACGATACGTCTTGTGATGGTATAACAAAGCCTTATCATAACGGCATACCAGAGACATCAGGATTCAAGGACCTTGATGTTATGGAGAAGGTCAACCTGCTCCCAACAGATTTGTGTGTTGACCTTGCCAAGTACCATCTGTCAGGTGACGAGTGCAGCGTATCAGAGGTTTCTGGCCAGAGCACTTGGAACACTATGCTTATCGGACGTTATATCAATGTGTCTGTTCGCGAGGGAAAGACCTGGCTTGGACCAGACGCTTATATAATGGAAAGCGACATCGCATGTTCTAACGGCTTGATACAGAAGTTGAACAATATGATTCGTCGTGAGGACAGACTGATAGCAGAGCAGCTTGCTACAGATAAGAACTTCCGTATCTTCTCAGAGGCGTTGAAGCTTACAGGACTGGACATTGACTTGTCTGTGGAAAAGAAAGACAGAGTGTTCAAACTTGCTGAGACAAAGCCTACAGACCGTGATAAGAATCCACTTTATTGTCCGTCAGAGTGTAAGATTAAGTTTACTATCTTTGCGGAGAACGATGAAGTGTTCGCGGAGGCTGGTATTAACTCTATAGAAGACTTGATTGCTAAGTGTAAGGAATGGTATGGTAATCCTACTTGGTATGATTATGTAAATGAGAAGGGAATAACCATCTCTACAGGTGATGACTATACTAATGAGTGGAATGTCCTCCATATGTTCATGGCATATCATATACTTCGTGCAGGTATGCCAATAGATCAGATTGTATATGAGAAGACAATGAGTAACTCAGGTGTATGGAACGTTTCTTTCGGTTATGAGCCTCAGGAATATTTTGAGACTATGCTGCCTAACACCTTGATGAAGATTTGGGCAACAAATCCAAATGCTCAGAATATGCAGCCAAAGTTGTGGATTAACCGTTATCGTCAGAACAACACCTTGACAGAAGAGTATGGTACTCTGGGTGCTGATGCTACTCACCCAATAATCTTCGCAGGTGTACCAATTGACCGTACATACAACAAGGAGACACTGAATGGTTATATCCATAAGATTAACGGTATCCTGAAGTATGACCAGCAGGCCAAGAACTCTTTCTATGAGCGTATTCGTCTGGATTCATCAACGTTCCTTTATGAGTTGATAAACAATGGTATCCGTAATGCCACAGGCAGACAGATATCTAATATGAATGGTGGTGGTGATGGTAACCGTGTCGCTTTTGATACAGAGTACTTCGACAATGTCGTATGCTATAACCCTAACACAGTACTTCGCTTTAATGTACTTGGTGAGTGGCGTGCACATAACAGTGACCAGTTCCAGGGATGGGATACTTATGACATAGCGTTTAAGTTGCCACATGTACCAACAGGTGAGTATGAGTTGCGTATCATCTATCCTCCTATGATAAGAGGTGGTATGATGCAGTTCTACCTTGGTGAGTCAAGTAACCAGGCAGAGATGGTAGCTCAGGGTACACCATTTGATGCACAGTTGAATCCATACGAGAATGCTTCATTCGGATATATCGATGTAGATCCAGAGAATGGGGAATATGGTATTGAGAGTGACCAGGTAATGCATGTCCGTGGATATATGCGTGCTCCAGCTTCATTCTCACGTGGTACATATAATACTATAACCAACAAGTTGACTGTTACTCCAGATGATCCTTATGCTGCATGTAAGCAGATGACAGGTGGTACAAGCTGTCGTACAGAGTCAGGCTATGGTACTATGATGCTGCGTCGAGTTATTTGTACTCAGAAGTTTGAGCAGGGCAAAGACTATTGGTTGCGCATCAAGAACCTTATCACAAATGCGGCAAACCTCGGTTGGTCATTTGACTTTGTAGAGCTTGTACCTACAGGTATCGTGAATAGTCAGACAATGATGGAAGACTGGTATTGATACAGGTTCATAATAAATGGTTAATAACTAATTAAGAAAAGATTCTCTTATGAAATATATGAATAAAACAGGTATAGTTGCGATGACGGGACTGATGCTCGGTGTAGCGTCATGCTCTGATTTCTCAGACTATAACACGGCACCAGAGGATGTCGGCAATTCCAGTAATAAGACACTGTGGCAGAATATCAGTGAGAATCCGGAATTGTCAGATTTTGCCAAAGTAATAAAGGCAACAGGCTTTGAGTCTAATTTGGATGCTCCAAGATTCTTTACGGTGTTCGCTCCGATAAACGAGACGTTCAATGTGGACTCGGTGTTGCAGATAACCAAGACGGTAACCGACCCTGTAACAGGTGACGAAAAAGAGGTTTTCGATACAGCTACGGTTGTAAAGGAATTCATTAAAAATCAGATAGTAGAGTATAATCATCCTATCAATGAGGCATTGAAGAACTCTACATTGATGTCATTGAATACAAAGACTCATACTTTTTCTGCTGCAGGATACGGTGACGCAAAGTTCAGCTCTTTGCTGAACCTGCCTTCAAACAATGGTGTGATGCACATGGTAAAAGGTAACGAGGGCTTCTACACCAATATCTACGAGTATTTGGACAGAGTAGATGGTTGTGACTTGTTCAGAGACTATGTTCAGCAGTATGACATAGAGTATATTGATGAAAGAAACTCTATTCTCGGACCAGTTATTCATGGTGAGCAGACCTATGAGTATATAGAGTATGCTCATCGTAATGAGGTGGTCAACCGTTTGATTAATGCAGGACTGGAAAATGAGGATAGCTCATATACTGTATTGTTCCCAAATGATGAGGCTTGGCAGAAGTCTTATGACAGGATTAGCCAGAACTATAAGTATCTTGCGACTACAAGCTATATGGATTTGGAGTCACTGCAGGGCAAGAACACTACGCAAGGTTCTTCTAACAACTTCAAGGCTACAGAAGGAAAGACAGATGTGAAGATCGGTGAACCAGAGTTCTTGACAGACTCTCTCACAAAGTCAAGCATGATGCATAACCTGGCTTTCTCTCACGGATATCCTCGCAATAAGGTGTTGCTGAATGGTAATGGAACAGACAAGGATACACTTTACTCTACAAACAAGAATTATGTAGTTAGTGCAGGAAGTGTAGAAGGCCATACTCTGGAGACATACAAGATGTCAAACGGCTTCGTGAGAGTGGTTGACTCTATTCCTTTCCAGCCATGGGATACATTTGAGCCTGTGATAGTGTCACGTAATGTAGGTCGTTACCTGAATGCTAAGAGAAGTTCTTATTTCTATACACAGTATCAGCGTGACCAATTGCTTCAGAAGCGTGACACGTTGTTCAAGTATGTCCCCAAGTTCCTCTATGAGCGTATGTTGGGCAGCTATGTGAAGAATGACAAGTATTTCCAAATTATAAGTGCAGAGGTTGAAAACCAGGCAAAACAGCCAGAGCTTGATTTCATGCTTAACGATGATGTGCTTTCCACAAAGTATCATATTTATGTTGTTACTGTACCTGATGAGGTGTTTACAGCAGTGGAAGGTGTGGAGCAGCCTGCGCCCAAGCCTTACTATATCAGCTTCTACCTGAACTATACCACAGCTGATAATACGCAGCAGAAAGTTCAGTTAAGGTTAAATCCTGATGCAGATCCAAGCTGGGGACCTGTTGAGCTTACCGATAGCAAGCATTCAATAGTTACAGTCCCTGGCTATGTGAATGTCATAGACTTGGGTGAGTTTGAGTTCCCGATATCTTACTATCGTCAGAAAGCATATCCAAGTTTGATGATGTGTCATACAAAGACATTTGCGACACCCTCTGCTCGTAATACTTATCATCAGAACCTTCGTGTAGCAGGTGTTTATCTATTCCCTGTTGAGGCCGATACTTACTTTAAGAATAAGGAATAATGTTTATGAAAAGCAATATAAAGGAAAATTTGCAGCGCTACGGACTTAGGCTCCCGCTCTGCTTTATCGCTATGACATTGTCTACAGCGGCGTTCGCTCAAGATGAGGATACCGAGGGCTTTGCTGAAGAGGAAGTGACTACAGTAAAGCAGCCAAGGCGCGCTGTTGTGGTGGATGATGTCCCCACTTGTGAGGTGAAAGGTATGGTGGTAGATGAGGCTACCAAGTCTCCTTTGGCTGGTGTACGTATCCAGACTACTGGAGATGCCAGATATACTGCAATGACGGATGCAAAGGGTGAGTTCACCATCAAGGTACCTACATTTGCGAAGTCACTTTATGTACAGTCTCCCCGCTATATGTCACAGCAGGTAGCGATAGACGCTACTGACGGCAAGACTGTAAATATATCAATGCTCTCAAATGTTTTCAGGGAGATGTATAATGATGGCACCTCTTATACATCACAGAATTCATTCGTGTCAAGTGGCAGCCGTCTCTCAATTGATGATGAGATAAGCACTGTGCTCGGTGCAGATATACGCTCTATCATGCGTTCTGGTAATGAAGAGCAGGGTGCTATGATGTTAATACGTGGTATTAACTCTATCAACGCCAACTCACAGCCATTGATTATTCTTGATGGTGTAGAGCTTGACATGCAGCGTAATCGCTCGTCATTGCACATCGGTGATTATTTCAATGTATTGTCAACAATATCACCAGAGGATATTGACAAGGTAACGGTATTGAAGAATGCTACAGCCCTCTATGGTGCTCGTGGTGCCAATGGCGTTATCATTATTGATACAAAGCGTGGTCATTCTATGGCTACACGCATTGACGCAAAGATATTTGCTGGTATAACCACCAAGCCATCTTTGCCTACGATGATGAACGCCAGTCAGTATCGTAACTATGTTGGTGAGCAGTTAGGTACCGTTCCTGCTGTGCAGGAGTATCAGGCGCTGACAGGTGCTGCACTGAATTTCAGGTTTTTCAATGATGACCCTACAGGTTATTTCTATCAGATGTATCATAACGACACTGATTGGACCAAAGAGGTGTTGCGTACCGCCGTTACTCAGAACTACAGCATCAACGTGCAGGGTGGTGATGACATAGGTATGTATCATCTCTCAGTGGGTTACACATCAATGGACAAGAGCATAAAGGAAACTTCGTTCGACCGTGTGAATGTACGTTTCAATACAGATATCAGTCTGTTGGAGAATCTTACCACAAAGTTTGACATGTCATTCTCACGTACCAACACCTATCTCTTTGATGATGGTTTTGCAAGTGACTTGTCTTTGAGCACCGTTACATCTCCTATTCAGTTAGCCCTGATAAAGAGTCCTTTGCTCAATCCATATCAGTACAATCACAACGTCAACGGCTTTACCTCTTTGAAGAGTGATGCTGATGACTTGTTCAGTTCATTGCATGAGTACAAGTATTCTTTGTCTAACCCGGTATCTTTGATTGAATACGGTCAGGGTGAGCGTAAGAATAAGAATGAGAATACGTTCTTCAACGTAGCAGTTGCTCCGACATGGCAGATACTTCCAAACTTGTCAGCAACCACACATTTCAGCTACTATCTGAATCGTAATTCGCAGGCTTACTATCGTCCAAACAAGGGTGTCCCTGCATTTGACGTTGCGAATCTCGGTCGCGTATATTCAAAGGTTGCCTCATTGTTTGGTAAGGAGACGAATATCATAAGTAACACACATATCGACTGGAATAAGAAGTACGGTGCGAATGACCTGGCAATAACAGGTGGATTCCGTTATACATATTTCTCATACGATAACAGTTACTTGAGCTCACAGTTCTCTAATAGGTTAGACAATGACAAGAACCCTCATCTGGATGTGAACGCATTCTCAGACATCCAGGGTGTCAGTGACGTTTGGAAGAATATGCAGTGGTATGCCAGTGCAGACTACAGCTATAACAATCGTTTCTATGCTACACTTTCACTCTTACTTGAGGCAAACAGCCGTTTCGGTAAGAATGTCAGCAGTACAGCCTCTATCGGACTTGCCGGCGTGCGTTGGGCTATATTCCCAAGTATCCAGATGGGTTGGGTAGTATCTAACGAGGCATGGTATCCAAAGAATGCGTTTGTGAATTATTTCAAACTGTTCGGTGGCTTTGACGTGAGCGGTAATGACGATATTTCAAACTATGCAGCTCGTTCATCTTTCGCATCAGTGCGTTACAATAATGAACAGATGGGTGTGCAGATGAACAATGTAGGTAATGACCTTGTAAAGTGGGAGACCACTCTGAAGTATAATGTAGGCTTCAAGGCAAATATGGCCAACAACCGTTTAAGTCTCGGCTTAGACGCATACTATCACAGAACAAAGGACTTGTTGTCTCTCAAGAGCTTTGATAACCCAGTCGGCGGTATCAATAACTATTGGGTAAATGACGGTATGTTGGATAACGTAGGTTTGGAGTTAGCCATAAGCGGTAAGCCAATAGAGAAGAAGAACCTCCATTTGGAGCTTGGTGCTACTATGGGTACTTACAGAAACAGGGTATGTCGTCTTGCTGACGGTGCATTCACCTCATCAGTATATGGTGACAATAACATCCTGACACAGTCAGGTTCATCAGTAGGTGTCTTCTACGGATATCAGACCGCAGACCATGTGTTCAGCACAGAGGCAGAGGCTGCTACAGCTTATAACGGTTCAGATTATCTGAAGTTCAAGGATGCGACTGGTGCAGACCAGACCTTTAATGCCGGTGACGTACACTTCATAGACCAGAACGGTGACGGTTACATCGACGAGCAGGACAAGGTTATCATCGGTAATCCAAATCCAGACATCTATGGTAATATCTTCGCTACCCTGACATGGAAGCGCTTCACATTCAATGTAGGCTTCAACTACTGTGTAGGTAACGATGTATATAACTACCAGCGTAGCATCCTTAACTCAGGTGCATCACTCTACAACCAGCAGGTAGCAGAGATAGCTCACTGGCGTTATGAGGGTCAGGTAACAAATATGCCACGTCTGGCGTTTGAAGACCCAAAGGGAAACAACCGTTTCTCTGACCGTTGGATAGAAGATGGCTCATACCTCCGTATGAAGACACTCAGCGTAGCTTACCAGATACCTATACCAGAGTCTTGGCAGTCATGGCTGCAGGGTATCTCTGTATGGGGTGAGGCGCGTAACCTGTTCACTGTTACAAAATATACAGGTAATGATCCTGAGTTCAGTGTAGGCAATAGTGTACTGTATCAAGGCATAGACTGTGGCAGTATAGCTCAGAGCCGTTCATTTATTCTCGGTGTCAAGATTAACCTCTAAATCATAGACTTCACAATGAAAAAGATTTTATATACATTAGTTGCAGTGGCAGGGCTCTTTGGAGCCGTGTCCTGCTCAGATATGCTTGAGTCTGAGAGCCAGGGACAGTTGTATGATCCTTCTTTGTCAGAGAAGACTGACTCTGTCTCTTATGCTTATGGCATCCTGCAGGCAATGCAGCAGTTGGCTGACCAGTATTACTTCCAAAACGAGTTGCGTGGTGACCTTGTTAAGGCTACCGGCTATGCTTCAACAGACATCCGTAAGATGGCAAACTTTGAGGCCGATGCGACCAACAAGTATGACAGTGTTTACCTCTATTACAAGGTAATTAATAACTGTAACTATTATCTGAAGAATCGTAAGACAGACCTTCGTACTGGTAATGACTATGTCGTTATCAACGAGTATATCGCTGTAGCAGCCATCCGAGCATGGACATATCTGCAGTTGGTACGCAACTACGGTTCTGTGCCATATATTACAGAGCCAGTGACATCAGTGAGCCAGATAAATGCTCAGCGTGAGCCAAGTTCTCGTGAGACTATTCTCGCATCAGAGGCAGAATACCTTGAGAACCTGAAGAGCAACTGGGACAGCAAGTATTGGGCTGTACCAAACTTTGGTAAGAAATCAGAGTTGCAGATTGGTGGTAATGGTAGTTTTGCAAAAGCCATCATGGTGAACAAGTGCTTCCTCCCAATCAATGTGGTGCTGGGTGACCTGTATCTTGAGAATGCCCAGTATGAGAAAGCAGCAAAGTCATATTATGACTATCTGTACTACAATAATGTAGCCTCTACATTAAATCTTGACTACTGTAACTCACTCACAAGTTACGAGACAGATATGGAGTATCCGTCAGACTGGGATGAGAGTTCATCAGATAATCCCAAGTCAACAGCATGGAATAACATCTTTAAGCAAAGTTCAGCACCAGGTGATGTCATAACCTATATTCCTATGGCAACCAGTGTGCTTAACGGACAGGTGACAAGTGTTCCAGAGGCATTCGGATGTCTGTATTACACCTATCAAGGATATGTCTATTCTTACTATACTGATTTGACTTATGTTCAAACTCAAGAGATACAGGTCGTTCCAACTACTGAGTTCAGGGAGTTCTATACGAGCAGACCTTACTATTATCATACATACACTACAAATCTGATACCACAAGGTGAGGTAAACAGTGTTAACTTGGGTGATTCACGTTTTAACTTTGTTACCCATAGTCGTTTAGGTGATAATCCTGATATGGTTTATATACCAAAGCTTGCCAATGGTAACTTCTATTTGTACAGATCATCAACAGTGTTCCTGCATTTGGCTGAGGCGTTGAATCGTATGGGCTATCCAGACGCTGCCTTTGCCATTCTCAAGGTGGGCATGAACACAGAACTCCTTGGTTACAGTGAAGACTTGTATGATCCAACTTCAGCCTTGGGTAAGGAATTCTTCTTTATGTCACAGCGCACATTGGATATGTTGTCAACAACTCTGAACTTTATCGGTACAGACGGACTTTTCAGTTCAAACGAGTTTATCACGTCCAATGTGGGTATCCATGCACATGGAGCAGGCTTGGTAAGAGATTACAAGACCAGACCGTTGATTTCAAAGTATAACTATTTCACAGAGTTGAGCAATAAGTTCCAGCAACTTGATAAGACATTCTCTTTGGGCTTCTCAGAAAACTATGAGTTTACCCGTGAGGATTCAATCAATGCTATGGAGGATATTCTCTGTGACGAGTATGCTCTTGAGCTTGCTTTCGAGGGATGTCGTTTCGGTGACTTGCAGCGTATGGCGCGTCATAAGAATGAGAGCGGCCTTTATGGCGGTGGCTTCGGTGACGCATGGCTGGCTGACAAGCTGAAAGGCAAAGGTAAAGTCATCACCACACAGAACTGCTATCTGCCGTTCAAGTGATAAGGTGGCGACTAACAGAATTATAATATGCTAAAACGGCAGCTGCCTAAAACGGCAGCTGCCGTTTGTCTTTCTGATGCAAAAAAGACAGATGTAAGATGTCAAGATGAGCCAGGTCGTGTTGATTATGACAGTGGTCAATGGTATTCAGTCACGACTTATGAGGGGACGCCAAACGGTTAAACCTTATTCCTGCTTGCTGCGTCATAAATATAATCATAACCTAACAAAACAAATCGAAAGAACTACATTAGATAACCTAACAAAATGAAACAAAAGACACATTTTTTGTACCTTAAAATTAAAACAGCTATGATAGGAAGACTGAGATTGCTTTTTTGTTTGCTCGTAGTGACTTTGTGTGCAAAGACTACGGCTACTCCGATTGATGACCTTGAGACAATGTTGCGTGATAACCCTCAGGTGCAGGAGAAAATATACGTTCACACAGACAACAGCGCTTATTTCGTCGGTGACACACTGTGGTATAAGGCATACGTTGTTAGAGCCGATGACCTTACTCCTACTAATATGAGTAAACTGCTGTATGTGGAGCTGCTTACGCCCGACGGCTACCTTGTGGAGCGCCAGCATATCGTTGTCAATGGCAACGGCTATACCTGCGGACAGTTTATACTTGAGGATTCCCTCTATTCCGGGTTCTATGAAGTGCGTGCTTATACACGTTGGCAGCTGAACTTCAATGTCAAGGAGAGAGAATATACCCACGACGAGGAACTTAAGTTCTATGGAAAGAAAAACGCCGCTGATTTCTACAGGGACTGGGACGGACTTTACTCCCGTGTGGTACCTGTATATCAGAAACCGACGGAGAAAGGCAACTATATTGACCGTTATATGTCACACCGTCCAAAGACACGTATCTTGAAAGACAAGGACTATCTCACCATGTCCTTCTATCCAGAAGGCGGCCAGCTGATAGAGGGAGTGCCATGTAATGTAGCCTTTGAGGTAAAGGATAACCATGGAGAGAACTTTGACCTTGAGGGAACGCTCAGCAATGGCACCAAGATAAAGACACAGCATCTCGGTATGGGACAGATGACCATCACACCTACCGAGACACCCCTTACGGCTACTTTTAACTGGAAAGGAAAAGACTATACCTTCAAGTTGCCTAAAGCGCAGAAGCAAGGTGTATCATTAAGCTATGATGCGCAGAAAAATACAGTGGCATTATCAGCCAAGGGTGTCACTCCTGCCGCATACGCCGTGTTGTGCAGAGGAACACTGGTTGCCTTCCAGCGTATTACGTCAGGCAATATACAGTTGAACAAATCAGAACTGCAAACCGGCGTAAATGAACTTATAATATATGATGAGGCTGCCCAGCTGCTTGCCTCACGCCTTTTCTTCGTTAATAACGGCGACTATGGCAAACCTTTGAATGTCACCCTTAGTGCTGCAGGTGCAGAGGTAGGGGCAAAGACAACCGTTGATGCTTATGCGCCTATAGACGTGAAGGTAGAGGCAGGAGAGCAGCATCCCGCCACCATATCCCTGGCGATACGCGACGCACAGACTGACGAGCGTGGATATGACAACGGCAATATCATGACCGATATGCTCCTGAGCTCAGAACTCAAGGGGTTCATAGCTTATCCCGCATATTACTTTGAGAGCAATGACGCGCAACACCTGTCAGACCTCGACCTGCTGATGAAGGTGCAGGGCTGGCGCAGGTATAAGCGTGCAGAGCAGTTGCGATATGAGCCGGAAAAGGGACTGACCTTTGAGGGTACAGTATATACGGTACCAGCCGAGGCCAATATATTGGAATATGAAGATCTTGCAGGAGTAGGCAAGAAAGCTTCCACCATTGTTGACGAGATGCGTGCAGTGTTGGGCATAGATGCCATTGACGCGCCGATAAGGTCTGAGAATGGGGAAGCAATTATTGGTGACACGGGAGAAGATACGGATGCCGACTATGATCAGGGCGACGGTGACGGCTCTACGCTTATAAGTGGCAGGGCAAGGAAAAACATTCTCGTGGAGGCCGAGATAAACAAGAACGGCGAGATGGCAGGTGCCATAGCACGAACAGACCGTTACGGACACTTCAAAATAAATATGCCTCCATACTACGGATGGGCTTACCTCTTTGCCAAGGCATACAACCGTAGCGATTCTTTGACAAAGAATATGCAGACGGGAAAGCATGACAAAGACTTCCTTAACGAGCGTGCCTTCCCTGACTTCTTCGTAAAGCAGGATGTATGCTTCCCTCGTTTCTGCAAACCATATTCATGGTATCAGACAAACTCTCCACAGTTACAGTTTGTTGACGAGGATGATGACGAGAATATACCTGAGTCCAGCAAACTGGCTGGTACGCACCAGTTGCAGACGGTCGTGGTAAAGTCGCGCCGTCGTGGTCGTCGTGCTATAGACATGAAGAAGCCAGCCATAGTGATGGATGCATACGATTTGTATAATGAGTTGTCAGACCGCGGACTGATGTGTGGCATAGTTGATTTCCGTGTATTCCCTGTCATGGCCGCAACGTATCTCTTCGGTAATATGGGCCGTGATAATCAGATTAACATACGTGCGCTGGTTAAAGGCACATCGTTCTACCGCAACTATACCCCTGGCAATAACGAGTTTGACAAAGATGTGTCACAGGCAGACGTGTTCAATACTCTTCGCCTTGAGCGTATGCAGTATGTCAAGGCATACACCGACTATGAGCTGCGTACCGACTCTGGCGACGTGGTGGCTGCAAACATCGCTGACGTGACGTTTGACTTCGTGCCGATAGAGAATGACGGTCGTCGTCCTACGTATCGTGACCGCCGCTATATCATGGACGGCATAGCCCGCCCGGAGGAGTTCTACTCTCCTGACTACAGCAACGCCAAACCGTCAAAGCCTACGGACTACCGTCGCACCCTTTACTGGAATCCTAACGTGAAGCTCGGCAGTGACGGTACGTTCAGCACCACGATATACAACAACTGTCGTGAGACGCGCGTAACGGTCAGTGCGGCAGGCGTAGGTGCAGACGGACAGATGTATTACAAGTAAGTTACAGACCCACCCCAGCCCTCCCTGTGAGGGAGGGGGTGAGTATGAATTATGTGTTATGAGTTGTGAATTAAAGTCCTTTTATCATGCTGGCGTCATAGAGGCAGGATGCGATGAGGCTGGGCGCGGATGCCTTGCCGGCAGTGTGTATGCCGCAGCGGTTATATTGCCCCCTGACTATCATAATGACTTGCTCAATGATTCCAAGCAACTGACGGAGAAGAAACGCTATGCCTTGCGCGCGGAGATTGAGCGTGACGCCGTGGCATGGGCTGTTGGAGTATGTACAGCGCAGGAGATAGACCAAATAAACATACTCCATGCCTCATACCTCGCCATGCACCGCGCTCTTGACAAACTAAGTGTGCGACCAGAGGAACTTATCATTGACGGTAATAAGTTTGATGCCTATTATCCTGCCCCCCTCCTGCTGTCAGAGGCAAGAGGAGGCGCTGATGACAATGTGCTGAGTGGCGTTCCGGGTAAGGACGAGCGAAGTGTGGAGTCATTTCAGAAGAACAGACAGCAGACCGTACAGCATGATTTGTTTGGTAATGAGGTGGAAATGCCTGTGAAGAAAAAACGCAGTAGCGCCATATCCTCCGGAGGAGGGCAGGGTGGTGCCCTTCCCTTTACCACCATCGTCAAGGGCGACGGCAAATACCTGAGTATAGCGGCAGCCTCCATACTTGCCAAGACATATCGTGATGACTACATGAATATGCTGGCAGAGCAGTATCCGCAGTATGACTGGCTGTCAAACAAAGGCTATCCTACGAAGAAACATCGTGCTGCAATAGCCGAGTACGGACCAACACCATACCACCGTATGACGTTCACTTTGACGTAAGAAAGAAAACTACATAGAATAGGACAAAATCGATTTTTCACTGTCTGAAAAACATCCATAAAAAAACTCAAACTAGGAAGAAAAACTCCCTCTGAAGGCATGAAAATCATGTTTCGGAGGGAGTTTTTTGTGTTTTTCATCCTAAAGTGATAGCTTTTACACTGTGAAAGCTATCACTTTACCTTCTAAAAGCTATGCTTTCTTGAGGTAAAAGCATAGCTTTTGGAACGAAAAAAGGGGCTTTTCAGCCCCCCTTTTTTTTATCCCTATACTGATTATCAGATAGTTACAATTATCTATAGATTTCGCTGTACGCAACCAACTGGAAATAATTTTGAAATATCTCAAGCATGAGGCGTTAAAAAAAAGCACAAAATAGGACAAAATCGATTTTTGCGAAAAAAAAGACCGCTCGAAAATCTCATTCGAGCGGTCCTTTTCTATTACATACGGAACACTATTTTATCAGTGTGCCGTTGATTCTGTATTTCTTGCCGTTATGCAGTATGATAATCTGCTGGTTGCCGGCATACTTGCCGTTGCGCTGTGTGGCAGTCTCGTTGCTGATGTCAGATATACCGGTAATGTCTTCTTCCTCCACATACTCGCCAAACATAATCTTGGCGTCGGCGTTAGCCGGTCCTACAAGGTAAGCACCGTAAGCGTTGAGCTTAGATGCAGCACCGCCCTTCATGATATTGGCTATATGGTCTGCCGCATTGTTTACCACGCCATACTTGCCGTGCATGGAGAAGCCAGGAGTGTAGTTGCCGTACATTGACCAAGCACCGCCAGTGAAGGTCTTAGACTCAGGACTGTGCACTGCGATGTTAGAGAATGTAGGTGCATCCAATGGCTTGCTCAGGTAGATGATGCATGGCTTGTTGGCCTCTATCATCTGCATGTTGACGAAGTACAGGCTTGTTACGCCGTTGCTCTCCTGCACATCGCTGAGATATGCAACGTAAGCGTCAGCGTCACCACCGGTAAATGTCTCGACAGACATATTGAACGGCAGACAGAGGGTAGAGTAACCGATGTTGAAGTTCCTGTCAACGGTCACTGTCTGGTAGATGCCTTCTGCATAGTTAGGTGCTACTGTCGGTGAGAGCGTGAGGTCAAGCCAAGCATTTGCTGTCAAAGTGATATCGTCAAGACACAGACCGCCATCATTCTTAGCTGTGTAATAAGTCCATTTACCTATATATATAAGGTGGTCGCTCAGAGTGTACTGCTCAGAGGTGTTACCCTCAATGTCTGTCACGGTCATGACTGTGCCGTTTGATGATGCACTGATATTGATGTGATACCAATATGGGTCTACGTTTGCTGTGAATGTACCAGTCTCAGTGTTGCCCAGATAGAATGTACCGGTAGAGTTCGCAGCTGCGGTTTTTGCCTCGGTAGTAACCTGCCAGTGACACAGTGGGCTGTTGTCCTTGTCATAGATGGTAAAAGAAGGAGTCTGTCCACCAGAACTGCTAGAACCATTAACTGGAATGACAGCAAAATCGAAGTCAAGAGTATAGGTAGAGGTGGTGGTGTATGCCTCGCCCACGTTATTCAGTGCAGAGTATGTAAATGTAGCACCGTTAGTGCTGCCTGCATTGTACTTGCAGTAGTGGCTTTCATCTCCTAATGTAGTCTGTGCAGAGGCATAACGACCGGCAGTACCAGTAGTCCAATACTCATCTATGGTAGAGGCATCCTCGAAGTCTTGTGAGAACAACAGTTTGCTATCGATGACTTTCTCTGTAGGCTCATCGCTCTCCATCTCGTTTTCTATGCTGCTGTTCACAATGACCTCAGGACTTGTGACATAGCCACCGGCTGCCTCCAGTTCATATATAATGATGGTGAGTTTCTTGTCATCATCGTTGAAGTATGCATTGGAGATGTCGAAGGTATAGTCCTCATAGGTTGTAGAAGACTTGGTAGAGCCCCATACTGCATCGCCAAGCAAGGTGATGCTCTTGTCGGCGGTGTTATACGTCATGTCGCTTGTCCATGTTGATGCATTGTAGCCAACGCCCCATCGTGTACTGCGCTTGTTGTCGGTAGAGCCAGAACCCTTGAACTTCAGTGTGACGTTATTCACATTCTTATATTCAGACAAGTCAACCTGCAGGTATGTTATCCAGTTAGCTCCCCAGTCTGTACGTGGGAAGCCGACAGTGCTACCAGCATTGTTGTAACCACTTTGTGCTGTTGGCACCTCGCCGTAAGAAGTGTCAGCATTATTGTAGTCCACGTACGTCATCTTGACGTTTGCGGCATTCTCGGTATGAACAGCCTCAGGGTAGGTCATGTGTGAGTGGTCAACGGTGAAGAACAGCGTCATGTCGTCAGCGGTGCATCCTGTATACTGTGCTGTGTAGTTGTAGGTGTGACCGTCAGCAGCAGTCATGACAGCAGATACATTCATCACGTTGTCATTGCTGTAAGACACAGTTACGTCAACGTCAGCCTCCTCCATGTCGGCAATGAACTCCTCCATGTCGGTCCAGTCTTTGTTGACTGTGACGTTATCAGCCTCGGTGGCGTGGCCTGGCGCGAGGGCAGTGCCGTCGGCAACCAGACTGAAATACTCAGCATAGTCAGCACGGTCAGCGGTGGAGTGGCCGTCGCCGTTCACGGCAGCGAGAATCCAGTTCTGGTTCTGCTTCTTGTCACCATAGTTCACGAACTTGAAGTTATAAGTCTCACCCTTTGCAATGGTGTAGGAAGGAGAGAACTCCGTCCATATAGACGAGATGTTGTACTTAGAACCTATGTAAAGTTCGTTCTCGTAAGATACGTTCAGGTATATCACACCGTCAACATTCTCAAGTGAGCGCTTGGTGTTATTGGCAAAGCCCGTAGCACTCTCGATGACGATGTCAGATATGTCACCGTTGATGTTCTCTACGTTACACAGGGGGTAAGTTCCCACGGTAATCTTTGAATTGGCGTTGTTTATCTCGAATACAGGTGAGAGATAGTCAGGGCCAAACTCCCAGTTCTGAGTGCGCAGGTTAAGGTTCTCTACGTTGAGCACGTCATACTTTTTCATGCTCTTATTGACGTTGAAAGCCACCCTCGCACCCTCGTGGAGGTTAAGAGTCTTGAAGTTAGCTGATGTATATTCAGCCTCAGGCAGTGTGCCGTCGCCAGTGGCGTTGTTGTCACATATATATAATGTAGAGCCATACTCCATAGTGACAGGCTGGGTGAACGTGCCGGCGGTATAGAGATTAGTGTGGCGGTTCATCCAGACCTCACTGTTAGGCAGCGTGCCGCTGAAGGCAAGAGAGCCAGCCCAGACCTCGGTTGCTCCGTTATATGTCTGGTTAACCTTTGGCAAAACCAGCATACCGTCACCTTGCTTTACGAGGCGTGTACTTCCTGTAAAGGCACCGCCTGTAAGTGTGTGGGTGTAATACTTATAGGATATTGTGTAATCCTTAGAGGTTGCCTCTGATGGAGCAGAGCCCTGCACCCAAGAAGGTGCATTGTCAATGTAGATGTAAGGAGATGCGCCATCTGTAACATTTATGGTCATGTCGTTTG
>Ga0247611_10001008_pt1 | contig 52859 bp, 77 predicted proteins | sample 177DNAGHGhighgp2_FD_192422 | JGI IMG/M metagenome (GOLD analysis project Ga0247611, IMG submission 192422) | Sheep rumen microbial communities from Palmerston North, Manawatu-Wanganui, New Zealand - 1770 DNA GHGhigh gp2 | ecosystem: Host-associated > Mammals > Digestive system > Stomach > Rumen... | reverse complement strand
AATCCCATACGGATCGTCTTCCGATTCGAAGTAAACATCATTTTCGTACGTCGTTATATCTTTGAAATATTTGTTGCCGTAGATTGTTTGGTCTTCTCCAGTCGTTGCAAGGCCTTCTTTGTGCGTGGTGACGGTTCGTTCCTTGAGTAGGTTAAATTCTGAAAGTGAACAATATGTGGCTTGTGTCGCAAACCCGACCGAATCAGTGTTTATCGTGTAGACGATATCAAGAGCGCATTCCCATTCGTCGATTACATCACCGGACACCGGCAAATGAAATGGCGTCTGAGAACTCGCAACGAAAATGACGAATTTGTCATTGGGGGTAGATGCACTATGCCCATACAGGAACAACGTGTTCACATCACCACCGGCGTTTACACCCGTCCGGAAATAGACACGCGAGTTGATGTGTTCTGCCGTAGAACCAAGCTGAGTTACGTCGGTTGTGTTGCTCACAGGTGAAGCAGGACGGGTTGAGACGTTTACGGCCTGCGCCTGTGTCATGTAACCGGTTGTTGCGTCGCAGCCGTCTATGATTAGCTGATTAGCGGCAGTTGCCGCCGCAAGAAGTTCAGCGCCTTTAATTGTGACTGTTTGTGTGTCGAATGCCATTATGTTTACTCCTGTTTACGGAAAGGTATTTTGATCTTGCATATTGCCGATGCAATCGTGTCGGCGAGGATTGGCGTTCCGAAGACAATCAATACGATCGCCAAACAAAGGCACGCCGTATCAGTTGCATCTATCGGGCTCATTGCAATGACAGCTCAGGCCATGATGATTCGTCGTTGATGTTCGGGTTAGACGGATCCCATCCGACGTATGCGGATGACGCGATGTACGTAATGCTGTTGTTTCTTGCAGTCGCTCCAACTAACACCATCCCACCATTTTCACCTAATGTCGTTGTCCGCGCGCAGATTAGATTTCCGCCTAAAGCAGTCGTCCCAACGGTAGGTAGATAAGACGACACTTTTGCCCCATTAACCGACAACAGCTCATTCTTTATCTGTCCTTTTGCAAATATTCCGCTTTCAGACGTATAACTAGCCCCCGTTACCCCTGTGCTTGTTAGATATGCAGATTCAAAAGGGATTTTTGAATTTGGTGTACCGAAAACAGCTGCCACAGGCTGAGTGAGCCGCATAGATGAATTAAACCGACTTGAAGATGAGGTGCTTGTCGAATAAGCTCTATTCCCAGATGGCGTTAAAACCTCTGCATACCCGTTATTGATGTATGAACCCAATATATTAGACTCTGATGGAGCGCTTGAATTATAGTTTAAGACTAGTTTGACAAGTCCATAAGTGTCGTTTGGGTCGCACAATCCAGAAAAACCATCCGCCGATTCTACACAAAAGATTCCTGTGTTGTATGACACAATATCCTTCCCTTTTGTAGCAAATCCAAGATGAAGCTCGCCATACGTTGCAAGTTGTGTGTTTGTTTTATCTGGATACACTGACGAACCATCAGCACTCGCAGTTTGCACATAGTCAGAACAGCAAGACGAACAGGCCAACGTTTGTGACGGATAATTAGCAAAGGGGCCATCATCATTAAAGTCATTTAATCCCATAGCCGAACACATTCCACCAACCAGTTTAACGCCATACTCAAATGTACCAGTCTGTGCCCTTGACGAAAATGATGCCGCCTCGCGAAATACGGGGACGTTTCCTGAACTTGGAATATACGATTCCCCCAACGTCGCAATCATGTAATACAGCTCTTCATTGCCATACTTGAAGAAGCTCAGATAGTCGTGATATTCGCCGTTACCATTGGCAACACGATAAATGACGTTGCCATAGCTTTCAAAGCTCAATGCGCCATTTGTCTTGCTGAAATGCCATTGAGCGCCGGACAATGCACACGATTCCATAAACGCTTTGATACGAGCCTGATGAACCAACAGACACCAGTTTGCGTAGGTGTTTGTCGCAAGGTTAGCACGAACAACCTTGTATCCCTTGAATTTGTAACCGCCAAATGCCATTTTACTCCTCCGTTATGTGTTGCTTTATAAAGCGTGTTATGTGTTCCAACCTTTCGCAAGCGTCAAACATTGATTGTCGAACCGCATCTTCTTCACTGTCGCCGCCGAGATCATAGTATAGATCATCAATTTCACTCCATGCCTTGTCGATATCGGCGAGCATTTGCTTTAGTCTGGGCTGTGGGAAATTCGTTGTGTTGAGCATGATCATTTCTCCTTAGCGATTATGTTGTGAATGGTGAAAGCGAATACCCGATAAATGACAAGTCGATAACCCATGCTGTTTGCGTATTGTCCAGAACATAGTAATAATCAGTGCCAGACAATGACAGTTTGAATGCGTTATACGCCACGTTGCTTGAATCATAAACGGAAACAACCGTCGCGGATGACGAAGAACAAACGCACACACGAACGTATGAAACCGTTACCGAAGCGGACGACACATTTTTACATCCAATAATGGTTTGACCGCCTTGTTCAATCCCGACGATCTGAAGCTCTGTTGCGCCTGCACGCGTTCCTGATACCGTCTGCCATTGAAGAACACCGTATGATTTTGTCGAATCATAGGCGTATGTAGTGCCCGGTGTGCCGCTGTCATCCAAGACACAACTTTCACCGGGTTGTAAAACAGTATTTTCATCCGGTGGATACGTCCAGTTGTACTGTCCAAAGTTTCCTGCTTTGCTGACGGTTGCGGACGGTGTTTTGATGTACCAAATCTTATTTATTGATAACGTTTCACTACCAACAAACTCAACCTGCAAATTTCCGATGCCGTTTGCTGTCAATTTTAGATTTTGGATAGCCGCCCAACGGTCTGTCACGGCTGCGCCAAATGTTCCATAAAATCGGCCAGACACGCCAAACGCACCCAAAACAATATACGAATAGCTCGCATCGTATTGGATCGTATTCCCACTATTATCATACAACGTCGCAGGCGTCGAGCTGTCCACAGTGACGACCGTGTTTGTTGTGTTAGTGTATGATATTATAGTCGGCTTTGACAACGTAAACACAACCGTTCTAAACTCACGTGATGCGCCAGATAAATTTTGAACGCGAAATGAGTTTGAGCCATTATACAATGAAGGGCCAGAAACTGAATTACCCGCCGATCCAAGGACTGCTTGTAATGTCCTAGTTGGAAGCGATGCATCAGACCCGCCCCAAGGAACGATTAGCGCATTGCTTCCTCTATTTGGCACGCCATAAAGATCTCGATACCCGCCATTGCTGATCGTAACGTTGTTGTATACGCTTTGTGATGCGCCTCCGTATAATGAATAATATTGCTGCTCTTTTGGATATATGCGGACAACAATTTTTGTAACGTTCACGGTAACACGTCCAGATGTCGTGTAATTCGTACAAAGCCACAGTCTACTGAAATCCATCAAAATATATCCAATCACGGGTTCCGTTTGTGAAAGATTAGGCGGCATTTCGGCGACAGAATCGATATATTCGACCCATTCACCATCTGATATTCTATAACCCCCAACAACATAATCGTTGCTGTAGTCGTATCCGTCCCATTCGATTGTACATTCTTCGTCTGTGTATAATTTATAACAATACGTGGATGTGACACCAGTTGTAAATGCAGATGTCACACCGCCCTGTGTGCTTTTTGCCCCACTCTCCAAATACAGCGTAATTTCTTGATACTGCTGTACCTCCTCAAATACTAGATGCGCCACCGTATCCGCATTCAGTGTGTAACTACTCCCAAACGCGCCGATGTCCCATGCCGACGGCTTCCATGTTTTGCCACCTGATTCATACTCACCATCAATGGTCGGCAGAGTTATCTGCGTTCCATACTCGCCAACCTCGTTAATCGGAAGCTCAATCTGTACATCCGGTAACTGCGTGTTCGCATACGACAACACAAACAGCTTCGCAACCTGCACAGACCATGCAGATTTGCCACGTGTTGTCGAATCACCCGGAATACTAAGCACTAAACGATCAGTCACTGGGAGATAACGAACAATGTCACTGTCGCTGTCTGCCTCAAACATGTTCCCGTCATGCTGCATAAACGAAAGCGGAACAGCGTTATCATACAGCGCATTTCTCGCGACGCTTCCATCCTCATCGAATAGCGGATTGCCAACCACAGTAAACGTCTTGTCGCTTGTTTCGTTTCTGCCGTTATCCGTGAACCAGAACGCTTGAACCGGCCCGGTGATAGGAACGCCAATAACGACGTTAGGTGTTGGCAATGCGACAGACGGCAGCTCATAAGTTTCATAGCCATCTTCGCTATTCAGAACCACAGACGGCAGCTCATACGTCGTCAATTCCTGGTTACAGCCAGATACAACCTTTCCCGTCGTGCTATCGACAACGACAAACGACGGCGAGCGCCACCCCAACGCTTCTACTTCGCTTTCCGGTATCCATGCGGTCGTATCGATAATCGCTCGAATCAGATAGTAATTTCCATCGTCGCACGTGATAACCAATGCATCCGAAGCAACGCCATCTTTCACAAGTAAACTCGGTGTTGCATCTGCCGGATACGTTTCACTATTCCAAACCAGACCATCCAGATTAAACCACCCCGTCGGATCGGCATCAGTCCAGAATGTGCCGTTTATCATGTCGGAAACGTCACCGTCATAGTATCCGTTGCCCGCATCTTCACCCCAGGTTGCATCGGCACAGCTTTTAAACACCGTCGGCCTTGTCTCGTGTTCTGCGTATCCGAGTTCATTGTGCAGGTAATCCCATGACTGCCAGACGCCATTCAGCTTATAGAATCTCATGCTATACCTCACAAATCCATCATTTCGAGCGAATACTCAGTTCCGCCCAACCAGATTGAACCAACACCGATTACAACGCTTGCCGTTGCTCTTGTCATGTATTGTCCCGGCGATATCGATGATACGAAAAGCTCGTCGTCTGCCCGCTCTATATGCGAAACGTCAAGTGCAATGTGTGCTGGGCATACCTTATAGAACCAATCCAGAAATCTTTCAATGTGTTCATAATCGGTATCGTACATCTCAACAATGTACGCCAATGGATGTTCATCTGTTGGTTTAAATGTGTAGTTGTCTTGCCCAAACAGGTTGTGCATGACCTGCTTGACAAACGGATCTGTAATTGGGTCTGAATTGTTCAAATGCAGCAATATCATTTCACGGCGCTCATCTAATGTTGGATTGCCGTATAGTTTGATATCGAGTAACGCCTCCCAATACTCAACTGTTTGAACGTCACATGTCTGGACAAAGAAATTGTCCATAATCCGTGTCACGAACGCACGGAATCTCTGCAGTTCAATGTTCTCTGCATCGGCAGTCGCAAACATCGATTTGATGTTGCGATAGACCGGCGGCAATAGGTCTGGCAAGTCATACCAATGCATGTGAACCTCCTATGAACCTTGCGTCAAAACCAACGAATTCAGGACCGGGATCTGCTGCCAGTCTTTGTTTTCGATAAATCCTATGTTTACCGTCTGTCCATTTACATATACGTCGTTTGCGACTTCAACGCCATTGATGTTATTTAGGATTGTCACAACCCTGTTGTAATACAATACGAGCGAATACGTCGCGTTATTCCAACTCCCCATTTTTCCCCAATCTTCAAGCATCGTTTTGAAATGCTCATTCATTTGTTCAATCGCATCCGCATTGATTTCACTGATAGTTCTGGACGAACCAGATTTAATCGTGATGGTTGCTGTGATGTCGATTGTTTTCTCGGTTGCAGTGGTTATGACAACCTTTGCACCGATAGGAGCCATGCCATAACCGTTCGCAGACGGTTCACTCGGATCTGTAGATTCAGGTGGACAAACAAGATTCTGAATTTCAACCATCTTGTCAAAACTAAGCGATTCGAAATCCGTATCGATTACAGAACAAAGAACAGTTCCTGGCCCGTTATACGCAGGATAGACCTGCACAGCACCAACACCAGACAGAGACAAAATATAATTCCGATATGAGGCAATATTGCCACCAAATTCTACGGCACCGACCGCAAGCTCGTATCTTTTGCGTAATGAGTCGTCGGTCTCTTCATCGTCACCATGTTCTACGATACCAAGCAATATTGCAGACGTAAGTCCGGAAATATACGATACTGTTGACAAATCGCCTGAATATTCGTTTCCAATACTTCCCGCTGTTTCACACGTGACTTCACCGATATACGGTGTACCTGGGTATGCAACATCCGGAATATGTTCACATGCTTTCGACAGGTAGTAGTAAACGTTTTCACTGATATTCTTGACGGCGAATCTTGTTCCTACTGGTGGAGCTGCATTGAAACGTGCATACCTAACTGCATTTGTTGCGGGTTTGCGTTGCAGATCGCATTGTGCAGCAATGTAGTCAAGATATACCCCCGTTGCTGTCTTTCCGTATGCTTGCTTTTGGATATAGGCAAGATTGATATATAGTCCCTCAATCGCCCATCCGGCAGCCCCCAAACTCGTTCGGATTAGTGAACCATCGCGCTTGTTCAAATCGCCTGGAATATCGGCGAGCATATCATCAAGAATTCGCTTATACGTCTTTGTCGATAAGTCTATCATATTCCCCTCACGATTGGATTGTCGTGGACACCGACACATCACCGAAAGTTGTTTGAACAACGCATGAAATCAGAATACCAGAATCCTCAAGAGGTGTGAACTGGAAATCATCCACCTGCAATATCCTATCGTCAATCGACAAAGCATCGCGAATGCGCCGGACGACTTCGGAGCGGATGTAGTTGTAATCAGTGCCAATCAGGTCATCAAATGTAACGCCGAAATTTGAACCCATAATCGGCCATTTGTATCGGTCTGTACTAAGTGCAAATCGCACATCCTGCGCAACGGCATCAAGGATGGATTTCGGCTGCCCATTGTCGCCAGATTCGAAATCGACTATCCATTCGTTAGATGAATATGATGCAAATTCAACTCGGCTTGTTTTGATGTTCATACCTACTCCGATTCGTCATCGCGCTTGAAAACGCGTGAAAGGATAACGAATTTTTGGCCACCGCATACACGGAGCATAATTACCTTGTCGTCTTTTTGCAATCCGCGATTGATTGTCACAACAATTTTCTCATCATCAGGATCAACCGGCAAATGGTGTTCAGTATCTCCGTGTTCATTGACAAAAGCATCCAGAACGGTATCGACGATTTCGGTTTTCGACGTGAAGAATGCATCGGTAGATTTATTTACCGTTCCTGAGATTACGCCTGCCGCCGGTTGCCCTGATATTGTTCCCTCGAACGAACCAGAAAACGGATGAGTATGGTTTGCAACGTTATCACCGATTTCATGCGTATGCTTCTTTATTGTGAGTTTTCGCTCAACAACGGCAGACGTGAGCATCAATGTATCGCCCCACACTTCTAACGTGCTTTCGTTCAATCGAACCTTTAGCGGATTGACAGATGTAACAGTTCCAAAACAGTATTCGACAGGATTCGTCGATTTGACTGCATTTACGGCAATGCGCTGGATTGTCGTTAAAAGATTGCTCATGGTGTATCCCTCCAGAACGTTCTGACTTCCAAATCCATCGTGTGAACGCCGTCTTCAAATTTATGCTCAATCGAATCTATCACAACACGTTGCTTCTTTGATACTTCATCATCCAGTGACGGGAAGTGAATCGTTATCATCATCCCTGCACGCAAACCAACAACACCCAACGCAGATATGCGCATTGTTTTAAACGGCCTGTTCTTCATTTCAAGGAGCTTGTCAGCCTTATCCTGCATCTGCTCATTATTCATGAAATCTTCAACGCTTTCTGTTAAGCGCAACACGCCCCATTTGCTGACATTGATTTCATCCTGAGCAAATTTGTACGTTCTTGAACCGGCACCATTCGATTCACGAAAAAGGGATACTTGATTATACGTGTCTTCGTCTATGCTTGTCGATAACTCATAATCAGTCGCCAGTGCATTATCACCAACGACTGTATTGTTTAATAATGACAGATATTCATCATCCGCCACGATATCATTTATCATCTCATCTGCATAACTCAAACACAGCTTGTCATTGTTCGCATAGAACACAAGAATCTTTTGCGTTAAAACAGTCGCCGTGTCTACCACTTTTGAGATGACATCAAAACATGATTCATTGTCCACCATCAGCTTTTGCCCAATATTAGGCATGTCAGCAATCTTCCCCAGCTTCAACCCGTAATGGTTGGCGACATCTTCAATGACTGTTTTCGGGGAATATCCGCGTGGATAATAATATGAATATGTGTTCTTTAAATAACGCATGATGTCATATGCAGTGAATGACATCACACCCCAACGATTGATGTTTGTCGAAAATATCCGGCCAATGAATACAGTTATGCCGTCAACGCGTAAACGCACCGTTGCTCCCATTTGTGGCTTGTGTTCCGAAACGTCTGGTATTTCTCCAGACAGAACCGCAGGCGAACAAGTGCGCTCCGTTTTGAGCGTCAATGTCGATGGGTTGTATTTGAATATACCGGCACTATAAACGCCATAGTCGAATATATCACCGTTATACCGTTCACCATCTTCAAGGTTTTCAATCGTCAGTTCAAGACTGTTCATTTGACGTTCCTATGTTTATTCGTTGGATCGTGTTTCCGATGTTTCCTTTGATGCAATCTGATTTCTGAACCCAGCCTAATCCACCAATGTAAACGCGATTGAATGATTCGCGAGCATCCGGAGGTAGAACACGGTCAACGACGGCGCGAACGTCACTAACGAATCTTCGTGATGATGCATACGCTGTAATCAATTCGTCATCTGTTTGGAATACAGGACCATTTACAGTTACCATATCACCAACAACAATCTCATCATCTTCAATTTCGCGTTGTTTCGTTTCGGCTAAGTATGTAATGTCGTTTGTTTTATCCTCAGAAATGACTTCGACAATTTGCGGTTTTGTGTCCCGATATTCAGAAACGGTAATTTTGAAATAAACATCACCGCTTTCCCCACCTTTGTCCGTTATTTCAAAGTCATTCAACACCGCTTTGAACGACGTGTCAAACATGTGCTCATTTGCATCATAACGATTGATGATGAAATCAAATATCGTCTTTCTTTTCTGCAGTTGCGTAAAGAATTCGACATAAAACTCAGGCTTATACCATGAATTTGAAACCGTGCCGTCTATGAACGAATTTCGAGGAAAAAAACTGGAAAGCTCAACCGTTGCCAGTTTTGGGTTTCGCGGGATAATAACTTCACCCAACGATATCAGGTTGTATGTGGTATTATCTCCCGCATAGGATACTGTGATTTCTTGCGGGTTCATTGGCAACTGGACGGATTGTTTTACCGTCCCATTGCTTTTAATCGTATTGAAATAAACGCCGAAATTATTAGCCATTATCCAACCTCACCATATGCATTGAACGTTCCTGCATCTGCCATCTTTGTGAGTTCTGAATTTAGATATTTACCGATATCTCTGGGTGTCAAATCTGTTCCTGATACTTTGAGATTTACCGTTGGCGTTAGTTGCCGGATGTTCACTTCATTGACAAAACGCTGTTCTGCCATTTCTTTCATCCACCGCAAATCCTGTTCATGTGCCATTGCACTACGGATTTTATCGGTATTCGTTTTGATGTTTTCAAGTGCTTTCGTGTTTTTGTCCCTGGCTTTTTTCTCTGTGCCGTCAAGGTTAAAGAATTTATGAACAGCAGATATCGCGCCACCAATGTTATCGGCAGCGCGTTGTGTTGAATCGATTTCTTCGAGTTTCAATCCGCTCAGATTGATGTGTTTTGCATTTGCGTCTATCAAATCCGCCTTGCTGTTTGATATTTCGTCAAGCGTTGATTTGACATCGCGCAATGTTTTCGCGGCATTGTCAAGCCCCAACTTTTCTCCAATTTTTGTTCCTTCCAACTTTTCAGCAAGACTTAGAACGCCAGACACAAGACCGGCAAATATTGATGTGACTGTCGTTTTGAGCTTATGAAACACACTCACGACACCATTCCTAAACCCGACAACAACATCAATAACGCCATTCACTCCACCTTGACAAATATCAAGCGTAAAATTCCAAATTGCCGCTGTAATGTTCCAAATTGAACCACCCAGTTGCGTTATTCCACCGACAAAAATTCCAACGATCATATCAAGAAATGAAACTGATTCGCCAAGAATATCGCTATACATTTCTGTCGATGAACTGGCGAAGTCATCACAAAGGATGCCTATCGTATCAGACAACGAAGCGATTAAATCAATCGTGTTTGACACAACCTCACCCAAATTTTCAAAGAAAACTGTTGCATCATCACTTTCAAGCCACCCCAATATCTTATCAATGAATGGCTCAGCCCGTGCGACAATGCCAGAAAACATTTCAGTGAACTTATTCCGGACGATGCTTGTTATCTTTTCGATCTTGCGGTCGATTGTCATCCCCATTTCATCGGCTCGCTTTTGCGTATATCCAAAACCGTCTGCAACTTCCTTGAATTTATCCATTGCGCCGGATACGTCACCGCGTTTAAGTGAACGCTCAACACCGGAACGAAGTAATTTACGTTCTACCCCCTCGCCACCACCTAACAATTCAGCAAGCGAACCTGCATTTTTACTTTTCACCGCGTCGTTCAATGCGTTTGCAACGTCTTCAAATGAACGTCCAGGATTAAGGTTTGCAAACCTGTCTGCAAGTTCAGTCATTTGCATTATTTCTGAACCGCCGATTCCCGTTTCTCGCCATCTGAACCCGGCTTTCCTGATTTCAGATTCAGTCCTGCCCGTTGCGTTCGCAGCATCACGAGCGAATTGATTAAACTGTTCTCCTGCATCTTTTCCAAGTTGAATGACTGCCCGTTCCTTGTCGGATATGTCATCTAAAGCCTGTTTAATTGGTTCTGATAGTCTCTGGAACGCTTGCAACGCCTGATTCACAATGAGCATTGATGCGCCGAAACCACCGAAGCTCAATCCCGCCTTTTCTGCACTTCCACTAACCTTTTTTGTTGTTTTGTCTACATCTTCAAGCCTTTCGTCCAACTTTTCTGACTTATCAGCCAATCCTCCAACCTTTTTGGAAAACTTGTCCATTGCTTGCGAGAATTTGTCTACAACTCCGAACGTGAAATTTATTCCTGGCATTTGTTTCCCCATAAAAAAAGGCGTTCAGTGTGCTGCCTGAACGCCTCATTTGCCACTCGGCCTGTTCTTTATTTCCTTTTGTGCCATTGCCAGAACCAAGGCCTTTTCTCGCGTATCCATGTTCAATACATTGTGTGGCAATATCCCGTGATTGACGAACAGGTAATAAGCAAGCACAGAATCGATATCGTAATCATCATCCAATATCGTTCTGCACTCATCCATTAGTTTTTTGAGATGATCCCAAATTCAGGTGATTCATCGTCCAAACCATTCAGTTTCATGAATGCTTTGCCTAATTTCTCGAACTCACGACCGAGCAACATCTTTTTTGGAACGTCTGCCGGATCTATCGTTTTGAAATGGTCGCAAACTTCCTTTGATTTAAGGTCTGGCGATACACAAGATTCGACAATGCATTTGCAAAGGTATTTCTCATTATCGAGTTCCTGATATTTACGATCTCCCGCAGATTTGGTGACATAACAACCTTTTCGCAGTTCGCTTCGTTCTTCCTGTGTAAGCGTTCGGAGTTTGAATGGGACGGGCTCTTTCGTTTCCGGATCAATAAATCTATCACCAACGAAAACCTCAACGGTTTCTTCTGCGTAGATTGGATTTAAGAATGCTGATAAAACTGACATTTGCTTGCTCCTTGTCGTGGCGTGTTTTAAATGCGTTTATTTTGCGTTTTACGTGTGATTCGCGCCCGCCCGCCCATTCACACGCCCAACGGCAAAACGCGTCAAATACGCAAACGTGGGCGGGTTAAATCGCGAAACTATCCGAGTTGCGTCGGCTTGGTAAATCCCGACAATTTTTCAAACGACGTGAAGCTAAACCCGACCGTCTCCGTTAAGAAATCTGCATCGGCGTCTAATATCGAAAGCGGACAGCTCTGCAGCTTGACGTTGTACAGAACGATTGTGCGAACGCCTACAGATGATGCCGGATCGTCGTTTGTTATTTGAATGGTGAAGTATGGAAGTTCGCCGGTTTTGATGTAATTCTGAACCAGATCGACAAAATCATCCGTCCCGTAATAGATCTCCATCGAACCAGTTAATGAGATGCCAGTTGTCTTTTTCTGAACAAGGCGCGTGCCGACAACTTTAAAGTCGCTTTCTTCGAAAGACGAATCAACCTGGATCTTTTTCAAACCGAACATCTCAACCTGACGGCCATTGATAGTGCAAAAGGCACGGCCCTCTTTGCCGTTGATTGCATCGCGTTCAAGTAAATATGCCATATCTCACCTCGTATTAGGAAATCGTGATGTTGATGTAAATCTTTTCGATCGAATCTACTGGCTGACAGTAAACTTCAATCACAACGGCGTCAACGTCTTCACCTTTGAGAACGGTAACATCATCGGCGACCACGTTCTGCAACGCACGGTTGCCCTGATACCGATTCATAATGTTGAGGATTTCGCCTTTAAGCGATTTGCGGCCCTCTTCATCATTGTGAACCGCGCCAATGTAATACAGTGAGAATGCACGATAGATATCATTGCAAAGACCGAACACAGTGCGGACAACACGGTTCTTTTTGAACGCCTTGCCTTTGTTTACGGTGAACGAATGGAATGAATTGATATCTGTTAAAATCTGAATCTTTTCAAACTGACCAATCAAAGCAAGGTTTCCAGAATTGATAGCGGATTCCTGCTGAGATTTCGACAGTGCTGGCGTCACCGATACTGCGTCGGGATGTGCAGCGTAAGTCAACGATTCATAAACGTTCGCGCCGGCAGATGCACCGCCAACCCACCAAGTTAAATCGGTTGCGCTCAATACAGTTCCATCAAGAAGTGTAATCGACTGAGGATAGACGGAAATCACGCACTCGTTGTCAGCCGCTGCGTAGTCACTAACAACCAACTGGCATTTGTTGCCCTCTTCGTTCGACTGCGATTTGACGAACTGCGCAAAGTTGCTTTTTTCGGATGCATCCGAACCGTCATAGATAACGATATCGAATTGGTTTACAGCGAGTGCGTCACGGAAATTCTGATAAGCTCCGGAAGCAATAGTTCCATCTGTGCCACCAGTTAAATCAGAACCAGATGTAACCTGAATTGCGGTGCCGCTGAACTCAACATACTGATTCGCAACAAGCTGAGTAATGGCATCATTGCCGCCAGCGGTTTCAACATCCTGAGTGTCAACGACGACATTATCGAGTAATGTTTCAACACGATAATGATTTTCAGAAGTCAGTGTACAAGCAATGCTCAAGCGATTGCCAAACGCACCTGAATATCTTGCCGTTGCTGTGAACGTGCTGCTAACCGTAACGGTTGCGGCTGCGCCACCGGTAGTTTTGAGCGACCAAACTAAAATCTTTTTAGCGCCGTTTGTGCGATTCGTGCCGAGCAGGATTTGACGAACGAAAAGCATTTCTGCATCCGTCACGAAATGCCCCATCTGCACACAGTCCGTCGGGTCTTCAATTGTGTAGAATTTTTCCTGCGCACCCCAGTCAAGGACGCGTGCGATAGCAACCGTGCCACGTTCACCCATTGTGGCGAGCGTAGATGGCGCAGATTTGTAATTGATGTAAACGCCAGGACGAATCTTGTTCTGGTCAATCCATGTTCCACCTGCCATGTGAACCTCCTCGCGATTTGCGATATGTAATGAATGGATGCATTATTGCACGCAAATCGTGTGCGTGCAACAGAAAATCAACCTCTAAGTGTTATTGTGTTTGACGGATCCCAACCGATGGCGAGACCTATGTTGTCTTCGCAATAGTAAAATTTTCCATTATTAAATGTTTCACCCCTTATACCATTACCAACAGCCCTAAAGTATTCGGTTTCAAGTAAACCCTTAAACCCGTTGCCAGAAATAACGCCGCCTGTTTCCAGATTTACATCTGCGCGGATTGCTGCAAATGCCGACCATGCAGAGCATCCGGACTCACTGAATGCATTTGGGCCAAGTGTTAGCCATAGCAATGGCATGAAAATTTGTGCGTTTGTTGAAGAAGGTGTGTTAAGCCACTCTCCTTTTGAGTTCGTAAAACAAATAATGTTTCCATCATTGATAACTTTTAGTTTACCAAAGACATTATACGACGTACCAGATACACAAAGGGAACTTTGTGAAAAACCAATTACACCTGAGTATTGTTCGTAACTAGATGTTGGAACTCTAAAAACAAGTGTTCCATATTTAGATTGCGGCAAATCATCCTCTTTATTCGCCAAATGGCCGAACAAACGACCTGTCGCATATATTGGAACAAAAATATTCCCGTCGAGTGGCGCACCATCCCAATGATTCATGGAAACAGATATACAATCTTCAGTTGCAAGGATGTAATACGCAAAATACATCCCATTCATAGGATTCATAGCTGCCGGGGAATACCTAGATGGACTAGACATTCTGTAATAAGTTCCAATGACGCGTGTCGCATCATCTGGATAAAAGGAATTTGTAGACGGATCACCAAATTCACTTTGTGAGCCACCCGGAATGATTGAGCAGCACAACCCAGAATGGAAAGTGCCAGACGAATAAGTGAATGAAGACGTATTGTTATAATTTTTTGTAGAAATATTGTTAGGCTCATAAAACATAAGCATCTTGCACTCACTCTCACTGTTCACAAACAGAAGACCGGGCGCATAACCGGCAGATGCCGAACTACTCGGTATGTTTATAAAATCGTCAAATGTTTGGCACCGGCGTGTGTCCAAAGACCATCCGCACTCGCACTCCAGTAAACATTGAGCGGACTTTTTTATCAACACTTCAGCTCTTTGACGTCTAAGTTCATTTGTATCGCCGGTTGGAAATTCCGCACTGCCCGCCTGAATATTAAAAAATCTACGTTTAAAACCCATCGTAAATTCCTCCTGTTAGTCTAACGTCATTGTGCCAAATGGCTGGTCATCTCCATCAAATGTGACGACAGAATCATCTGTTTCACCCATTACACCGAATAGAGGTATATACGGGGTTGCTTTAAAGATTAAATTAGCAACCGTATCTGCGTTCAAAACATATTTATCGCCAAAGTCACCTATATCCCATTTTATTGGCGTGAATTTCTCACCTTTGTCGAGCCACTCACCAAATACAGCCGGTAACACAATCTCTTCTCCCTGATAATCCGTAATCGGCTCAGGAAGATCAACATCGAATTGAGGATGATCGGTGTTCTCAAAACTGAGTGTGTATTGTGGTTTGATTGCCCACAATAGATTAGCCGTGATGTCGTTCGACATCTTTACCGGCTGACCAAACGAACCGATATCCCATTCGTTCGGGACCCACAATTCACCGCCTTCTTGATGCTCACCGGAAACAGACGGCAATTTGACAAACGCGTTAGCACTAACGACAATGTCATCCGGCAGCTCGACAGTGAAATCCGGATGGTCTGTGTTCGTGAATGACAGCGTGTAAAACTCTTGCTTTAGGCCCTTGAGGAACACACGCAAGTCTTCGATGACTTCCATATATGCCGGAGGCGTTGCATCTTTCGTCACACGGAACTTGAGATTCATTGAGAATTTCAATGCATCCATGTACATCCCCCACGAACGTTCGTAGGTATGCGTGACAACGTTTTCGTAACCGTAGATCGGTAGATACTCGCTAATCTCTCCCAACTGGTCGGCTATCGCAGCATAATCATCAAATAAATGAGGACCATTAAAGTCAAGCATGTAGAACAAATCAATGTGATAATTAAGCCACCATCTACCATGCAAATCCTCTTTGATATCAACTGGCTCACGATGAACAATAAACCATGCAGGCAGGTGTGTCCCCTGCTGATTTGGATTGTCATAAACACATGCGTTCGGTGTCAATGATAATACGAGCTGAGCAAGGGATTTATGAATTGTTGGTGTGTCAATGATTATCGCCATTTATGCCGTCCTCGTATTCTTTTGCTGACTTTTTCTGAAGAAAGTCAAACACCTCAAAGAATCTTTCGCGTGCTTTATCAACCATGTAATAGCCAGGAACATACTTTGTTTTGGTTCCAACTACAAGGCCAAACAGCTTTTCTCCAGATATTGGTATATGTTTCGACAGTTGACCGGTGAATGGGTCTATATACAGCCAAGGCACAAAATGCTCATCCATTCTGTGCCCTTGATCTACGTATGATGCATATTGAACGTTATTCGTTATCGTGACACGCGTGTCGTTTTCTTTGATGTCGTATTTGTAACCCCAATGTGACGCCAAATTGCCTGTCACCGTGTTTGTACCGCGTTCCGTACCGGGTTTCGGTGGCGTTGTTTCCTTTGCACGCAATACCATTTCGTTACATGCATCTTTAACATTGCGTTCAAATCGAGATCGATATTCATCGTTTTGTTCATCGATGTTCTTTTTAATTGCTTTGAAAAAAGATGCAATCTTTCCCATGATATCACTCCACGCGTTTTTCGTTATACAATGCGACCTGCATGTGGGATAAGTCGGCGACGACGCCGCCAAACGGTTCAATGTATGTATTCGGTTTACCTGCGAAGTATCGGTCAACTGATACGGGCTGAGCTGATATCAATGCAGAACGACTAACGATGATTTCATCACCGGTTTTGATATCGACACCCACATCACAGCATAGCGTATTCCCTGCCGATGTTGTCGCTGCCTGTTCGGACATTGAAATATCAGCGTTCGGGTTGTTGTAAACGCGGCACGGAACGGAAGATAATACTTTCTGCCGTTCGTGTTTTGTGATTCCACCATCAACTGTTGCTATGACGCGATATGAATCAAATGAATCTGTGTACCAGTTTATTCCAGGCATTGAGAACATTGGACTACCATACCTTATTTGAGCAACTGCATACGCGGGAGTTTTATCTTTTCGATTTTGGCCTTTTCCCGGAGTTCTTTGTATTCGTTGTAAACTTTTGCACCTTTAGACTTGTACGGTTCAACATAATCAAAAAGATAGGTCACCGCATCTGCAATGTTATTTTTCGCATGAAAATTTATCATGCTTGCATCATTCGCCGTTATCCCATCCGGATATGATTTTGATGCTTCATGTTTTGCCTTTGTTTCTTTGATGAAATCAATAAGCTGCCCTAGATACGCTTGCGGGTTATCCCCTGCGTTTTTGATTTCGTTTTTCGCTTTTACAATCTCAGAAATGAGGCTCGACATGTCATTGAACGAGCCATATTTGTACGCACTTTTTACTATCTTCGAAGCATTCGGGTGCTTTACATTTATCGATTCGTATGCATTCCAAATCAGCTTCTTTACGTCTTTTGAGTATGCTTCATAGTCAAACGAACGTTCTTTGTATAACGAAACAATCTTGTTCACTTCTTTTTCAGCCGCATTGTACAGAGCCGTGTATTTTTTATGAAGTTCGGCTGCGAGCGCGTTGTAATCAATTTCACCGCCCCTGTTTTGTCTTAAATCACCGCTTGGCATCTGCTTCACAACATTTGCCAAATGCAGCCGCTCTTTCTGGAATGCATCGCGCTTACCCTGTGCAATCTTTTGACCATCCGCAATCTTTTCAAATTCATCTTTTGATCGCTTTGCAGCCTGCTCTATGGCTGCGAGGTCTTTTTTGTACTTCTTTTCGGATGCTTCGATCGATTTCTTTAACAAGTCGATTTGCTTTGAGATGTTTTTGCCACTAGCCGACATGGTTACGATCTGACTTGCACGTTTTGACAAGTCTCCATATTCTTTGATTTTGTCGGTTAAAGCTGTGAGCTTCGACGCGTTCTTTGGCGATTGTTTAGCATAATCACAAGCGGCTTTTGCTTTCTCAAATATTTGTGCGACAGCTTTTTTGGATTTCAATGCTTGCAACGACGCTTCCCGTGCTTTCTTTGATTCTGCCAGATTTGCTGTGGCCGTTTTGATTTCTTCATCCAGTGCTTTCTCGGCCTTGTTCAACTTTGCCTGTATTTTCTTCAGCGCTTGTCCGGCTTTATCTGCATCATTTTCTTTCATAGCCTTGTTTATTTCCAAGAGCTCTGTATAGGGTATTGCCCCGCTCTTGTCGTTCATCTTAATTGCTTTCAGCAATTCAGCATTGGCGGCCTTGAACTCCGGAAGCATCGCATCGAGAAAAATACTGTCGTGTAGTGCTGTACGTTTTCCACAAGCCCTGTCTATGCGTCTTTTTAACTTATTCATGCCAACCCTCAAATGATTAACGAAGACTACACGTGTTGTGTGATATATTTTTTCGTAAATGAGTAAAGCTCACCCAATGTTTTATCAACGATTCGTTTGATGTTCAACAAATCTTTGTTGCCTTTATACTTTGGAAGAGAAAGCAGCTCGTTAATATCATTCGATTTTCGTCTTAGTCTGTTCACAGCATCGACAGGGTATTCCTCCGATACCAAGTCATTTATAGCTGCCTCAAATGAACGACTCACAAACTTAGGTGATAGATCTCTAAGCGTTTCTTTTTGCTCCATTCTTGTGATTTTATCTATGGCTGTTTTCATTGATCTTACTATTTTATTTACTTCAGCCATTGGAGTTCCCCATAGCTTATAGTTGCCGTCTTTTTTCATCGAATCTCCAAACAGACGCTTCATTGCTCTTTGTTTGTAAATGTTCATTTCTTTCTCCTAAATGATGTAAGAACCGCCGATAACATACATCCTCGCGATGGATGCATATTGTTGACCGTATGTTGTGAGATTCCATTGCCCCCAATTCTGTGTTGCCTGTGTTGCTGCCGATGTGTCGTATGAAACAGATGCATCACCGAGGCTTGCACTTGAAACGATACCAATGATCGCACCAGAATCGGCAACCTGTCCTGCCGTTGCCGAGCCGTCAACATTTCCTTTGTTTTGTCGTAAATACAACGTGATGAAATGCGCAACGAATAGACCGCAGGCAAAACGCCATGATTCAAACCATCTATCCGACGAGACAGTATTGTTTGCCATCCGGATGAACTGGTTTAGGATCGAATCAGGAACAAACCCCACCTCGGTTCCCTGTTTTTTGAATTGAGGGAAATCCTCGTAAAACATCGCAGATGTATATGCACCATCTACGCCATCGATGATGTTTGACGCTCTAGCTTTGAGCGTTTCGACTGTTGGATCTAATATCGTGAACATGGTGCTAATTATCTCATGCTGTCGTTATTCATCCGGAAGCCTTTTCCTGACCCCAGGTTGTTCTGCATTGTTAATGCGTTTAATAAGCGTATTTGTCGCAAACAGTTCGCCGCGTTTTGCGAATCGCATTGTGTTTCCGATAATTGGCGGGATGCTAACCAAACCAATAATATCTTTTTGAAACCGATCAATCTTTGATAAGAAATCATCTATGCCAAATTTACCGGCTACAAGTGCGTTTTCTAACGGTCTAATTTTTTCGTTTACGATTGATATAGCTTTCTTTTTTCGTTTATCAAATGATTTTTCATCAAACGATGAATCAATCATCAACCGTAATCTATTCATGCTTTCCTCAAAATCGAAAAAGGCGGGCAGTCTGCCCGCCATTGTGAACGATGATTATTTCTTTTTCTTTGATGCTTCTTCTTTGGCTACGGCACTATCTACGCTTTTGCTGTCGATGTGTGCTGTGATTTTGCCGCAATCGCAGAGCAGTTTGAAATAATCATCATTGGCAACCCATTCAGGAGGAGTGCCGATAAAACCATTAGAGGCGCAATACACTTCACCGTCTTTGTTGTGAAATTCGCAAGCCTGTTTTACGTGAATAATCATAACAGCTCCTTAAATTCCGTCGTAATAACGAACGGTCTGAGTGTAGAACAATTCGAGCTGCGAAATATTCGCCATGTAGACAGAATCGTAGGCAAGCGCTTCAACGTTCGGCTGCGTCATTGTACGAGCGAGCGGAACAAGTTCCTCAAGAGCGATAAAGCGCTCATTGTGACAATACACAACCATTCTGTCGGTTGAGCTTGCGCCAGCACCTGCACAATAAGGACAAGCGGCGATTACAAGCGATTTGCCGTTGCGTTTTGCGAGATTGTTATCAAGCAAGAACTCAAGGATTGTTTTGTCGGCATACTGTGAAACCTTAGTGGTCGCAAGAATGTTATATTGTGCATGCGGAATCAGAATGTGATTCGGAAGCGCGGTCAAGTCATAACCACCGGCAGTCCAAACACCGAGGATGCCGGAATTGACATCGGCGAGGATTTCGTCTGCCGTCTTATGTGCCCAATCACGAGCGGTTCCACCCGCATTCTGAGGAACGAGTGCGGATGTAACATTCGGATTGTTCAACAAGCCCGTAGTGCCATAATCGGTAATGCCGACATAAGCATTTGCATCCATGTGTTTGTCATAAGCAAGACGGACGCCGTCTGTCAGCAATGCATCTAATGATTTACCAGTTACCTGCATACGCTGCATATCTACAAACGGAACGCGCAGGATTGTTGAAAACACATGTGCGCCAAACGTATCCTTTTCAAGATTCATCTGGACAATAGGTGAACCGTTTGCACCCGGAGCCGATACCGGTCCATTTTGTGAACCGCCGGTAACGCCGAAATCAATGTTCATAGCCGAAACGTATTCAACCCAACCACCGCCGACTTTCAAAGGAATATCGCGAGGATAAGTCACACTGGTCAGCGGCTGTCTAATCTTCGGGTCTCTCTTTTCGAGTTCTGAGGCGAGAAATGCGCCACCACTTGCGATTGCGCTGTCGTTGAAATGGCGAACGGTCACACTATCGTTGAAACGAGCAATGCCAGAAACACCGGCTTTGTTGCCGATGATACCCGCGTTATAATTTCCAAAATTTTTCATATATACACTCCTTTCGATATGTTAATCATTAACCGTTGTCAGCCTTGAGAATCACGAGTTCGACGATATTGTTTGCATCCTTTGTGCCCCCCCATTTGCAGTTCGGGAGCAGGATTGTATCTGTGTTGAGTGTGCCGACGGTTGCTGTAAAATCGCCAATAACGTTACTATTCGCCGTGCTAATCGCAAGATACACAGGGCCGTTTAATGCAGGAGTTCCAACCTTGCACTCAACATTGATGCGGCCACGCTGGAAACAGGAAACCGGATCATTAGGTTTGTATTCACCCGCGCCGTTCTGCGCATTATAAACAAGCTGCGTCTGAACCTGACGGGATGCAACACCGGCAAAATCGGCTGCGACTGTAGAAGCGGTTGGAAGCGCAACACCACCAGTCGTAGCAACGATGGCATGACCGAAAGGAATGTTTGCAGACGCTTCTTTATTCGCATGTGTATTGATGATCATATCCGGCTGTCTGGCATAGGAACCAGCGAAACCATTGTTCAGATCAAGACCGATAGTTTTACCACTCATGTTATTCCCTCCTGATTATTTATCCGCATTGTGCGGGTTAAGTGCGTCATAGATTTTCTGCAGAGCTTCGACATCGATGTTCTTGTTTGCGGAATTGTCACGTTTGGCCTTGTTCGATTTAACAAGGTTCATCAGTCCAGACATCTGCGACTTGCCGCTTTTTGTTGCGCAACGAATAGCATCCTGAACACGTTTGCGGTCTTCTAGATTGCGAATTGCGAGGGCTGCTTTGCTGATAGCTTTGATGGCTGCATCTTTAGCGCTCAGTTTCGGTTCTTCATCTTCGGTTTCAATGATTTCTACATCATCCTCACCGTCGCCGTCGGCGTCCTCATCTTCGATAACATCATCATCATCGCCGGACACTTCGACGTCTTCATCTTCAACTACTTCATCGTCATCACCTGCGACTTCAACATCTTCGTCTTCTTTTGGTTCCTCATCATGATGCATGTTTTGTTCGATGGCGTCCAGACGTTCGCTAATAGCATCGATGGCTTTCCAGATTTCAAGATCTTCATCCTTTTTCAGATCTTCCGGTTCTTCATCTTTGCATGCATCAGCTTTTGGTTCTTCTTCGGGAGCTTCATCATTCAGAACTTCCTTAACATCAGCGAGGCGTTCTTCAAGTTCATCCTGTTTAGCATCCTGCAGATACTTAACAATCGCATCCGCAATCACTCTTTTACGATCCGTTGTTTTGTGTTTCATGAATATTCCTCCATATGGATTGTTTTGTGCATCGCGGATTGCAACAGAATGGCCAGCGCGGCCCTCATCCACGACAGCAACATGATTGCCTCTAATCTTTGTTTGACAGATACGACCGGATGAATCTTCTGAATCCTCTGCATAGTATCCGGCAGACACTTCGCGTTTGCCATTGTTTCGGATATCGTCAATCAGGTCTGGGTCTGTTATGTATAGGTCAGCAAGGATTTTATCAGAATCATCACCACGACCAATGCGGACGTGTTGAACGTGACCTTTTGAGAATTGTTTGTAGTTATCAGGCGTAACATCCACATCCGGATGTCCATTCGTGACCGGCTTGCCTTCGAATGATGCAAGCGTGGCAGTTGAAAACACTTCGTTTGGCGAACGATAGACATTCACCAACTCGTTCGGGTCTCCATCCTCAACCAATTCAGATTCAAGATATTGCTGATAACCGGTGCGGGCGATAGGCACATTTTTACAGATAAGAAAACCTTCTGGTGTCATCGCCATATTTGTTGACAACTTATCGCCATAATAGCAAATCTGCGTCATTACATATTCTCCTTTTGTCGGTGAAGTCACTATGCACTAAATTGTGTGATTGTCAATAGGTTTTGTTTACGATTTCGACAATTCACGGAATTTTTGTTTTAAGGATTTGTATTTATCATCATCGGCGAGATAGTGCTTTGCGAACGATAGCCAGGAACCGAGTTCTTTTACAGGGATGTATTGCATCATCATCCTGTATTCGCGAACACATGCGGCGCGCTTTGCCTTTTGTCGTTCAAGTTCCTGATAGCGTTTGACTTCCTTTTTGGTTCGCGGGTCTAACTCATAAGGGTTTGTCGCCGGGTTCGATTTGTTACGAATTGCCTCAATTTGTTGCGGCGTTCTGGCGCGTTCAACCCACTTCGATATCGTGTGGCGGCAATTGGGATGAATAGACAGGTATGTGTTTTCGAGACCGCCAGAACCGTTTGGGTCAATCTTTCCGAACGCATCAGACAACGGCGGGTAGTTTGGGTTCGTCCCAGAACGGGAGAAGACACGGCCTTCGAACTTTGCACAGATTGGGCATGATGAATGCCGGTCCACAACAATGTATAGGTCATGATCTGGGTCGTCGAAGAGCTCACCGAAATTTGTGCTTTGTCTGGATGTGGTGCGGACTGTCATTTCGCAGTAGTTCCCTAGCGTCCAGCGTCGTCCAGAACGGTCTACAAATGCGGTCAAACCATTATTCATGAGTTCAGAAATCAGATCTTTTCGCGCATTTACTAACCCACCGCCTTTTGCTTCATTCAGTGCAACAGATTGCAACGTTTTCTGCCGAACAAGGTCAGCTTCACGGCGCCCGATAACGTATAGTTGGCGCATGACGTGAATTTGCTGATAAGCCTGTTTTGCGATTTCACGCGCGGCACGGATTGGGTTCTTGTCGAGTTCAGCCTGCTGCTTTTTGGTTAGCTTCTTTGGTGGTTTGATTAGCGCCGAAATGGTCTTGACGGATGATGATTGGTCTATCGATGGGAAATCAACTTCAATCTCAATATCTTTGGCCATGTCTTTGTTCATATTCGCCTTGACGCAAGCAGATTGAATTTGGGCACGGATACTCTGTTCAGCACAATCGGCGGCATGATTGATATTTCCCATCATTTGGTTCACAAGTCGTTCAACGTTTGAGTGGTTGACAGAAATCAAGTCGAATGCAGAAACGAGTTCATGTTCACCGGATTTAAGTCTCGACTGAATGCGACCGGCGATAAGGTTGGCGTGAACCAATGAAGCAGAAACGGTCTCTGCGTCTGATTTCAGGTTGTGCAGGATTAGGTTACACCGAGCGAGTGCTGCCTCAATGTGGTAAGTCACCAATTCGTTATTGCTCAGACGGATTAATTCATTGATTAAATCTTTTTGTGCTTTTTCGAACAGGGAAACGAGTTGGGATTGTGCAAGGTCTGCGCTTGCCTTGAGTAGTGTCATTGAAGCACGTTGGCTGTCTGTAGACCCTTGAGACATCAAGGTTTTAGCAGCATCAATTAAACCGTAAGCAGAAATTGTCTCTTTCATGTGTCACCGATTGTATCTGATTGTGTCTACTTTGTATCCGGAATATATCAAGGATATATTGGCCATATATACGCGATATATTGCCAATATATGGCGGATATATCAGCGATATATCACTAATATATCGGGCATATATCAGCGATATATCGGGCATATATTGATGGGTTTTAACCAATGTTTTCAATGGGTTTGGAATTAATGCCCGATTTGACAATTATTTTCGCTATATACTATATATTATATATTAATAATAATATTATTGATATGTATTATTATATTTTATTCTATAAGGTAAAATACTTAATTATAGCGCGCGCGCACGCGCGTTGGGTGATTTCCGAAGATGATTCGGCAATGTCGTTTATTTGCGAAATTTTGCCCTTATCCCGCGTTCATTTGGTTCGGGCGTGTGTTTGATTGCCTTCGTCGGGAAACGCCAAATAAGGGCGTTTAAACGCGATTAAACGGCATTCGCAATTTGGGGTTGATTTCCGTTGGGTTCAATGAGCTGCTGTTCCGGGGATTGTTCTGGTTCCTGTTCATTTCCTTCGTTGCCTTGGAATATTCCGCCAAATGGGTCAGCCTGCGGTGATAGGTCTTTCAGATATTTCCCTTTCATCGCTTCAATGTTTTCGTCTGTGATGGTAGTCGCGATTCCGACTTCATTCTGTGCATTTCGCACACCGAGCAGCAAACTATCAGCCGGAATGACGTTTGCCTGGAATAGTCGTTCGAGGTATGCGGTTTGTTTGTCGACTACATCTGCTTTGTCGTTCGGTGTCATTTCATCCAGAGGCGGCAGTTTGAATTCTACGCCTTCCGGAATTTCGCCGAGTTCAGACATGCAGACGATTGGTGCCAGTTTTTCGAGTGCAGGCAGAATATGAATTGAACGCTGCTGTTCAAGTGTCGAACGGTAGTTCTTTTCGTCAGATTCACCGGTGCTATTCATTCCGGCAGGGGAACGACCAAACAGACGTGTTGCCGGAATTGCAGTTGAACCGGAAACGTCGAGCATCGCGCCGTCCAGAACTTCGGGCAAACCGCTGAAACCATATTGAAGTTGCTGCACAGAATCGCCCTTGTTTACGAGCTTCACACCGAGGTTAGATTCAAGGATGCTCATGGCTTGAATCATCGAATACATGCGCTTTTGTGCCTGCGATGATGCAGAAGCAAAGATTTGATCAAGATTCTCGATTTCGTAGACAGACAAGCACGCCTTAAAGGTCAGGTTGGCGATATTGTGAGTAACGTTATCGCGGCGAACCAAGTCATCATACATCGATTCGATTGCAGACGTTCCCCACTGCTGTTCAGCAATTGCCTCGTAATATGGCATATCTACACCGATAAACCTAAGCACGCGGGAATGATGAATGCGGTAACGGATGACGCCGCTTTCATCACGCACTTCGTAGTATCTGGGCAAGCCGAAATCTGCGCTTGATTTATTTGATACCAATTCCAAAGATGGATAAATGCCACTCCACCTATCGACAACGAATAAGCCCTTGAACGAACCCGGCAAGATATCCTTAACTCGCAACGGTTCCGCCATATCGTCATCCATGCCGTCTAACATGATGACTGCAGCCGAACCACCATATAGGCGCGCCCATTTCATTGCATCGATGATTTTACGGCGTATCTTTGTTTTCTGGACTACTCTATCCAGACGATTCATCGATTCATTATCGAGTTCCGGCGCTTCTATGCGCAGATCGGTTAATGCATCTTCAGGAATGACAGAACACACGCGCTGAACAATCCAAGATGAACGGTAAAGTGAAGTCAACAACTCCCAATTCTGAGTCAACCGCGTCAGCGGGTATTCTGTTGTATTAACAAGATTCAGTTGCCCAAATCCTGTTCTTGCGCCGGGATTACTAAATGCGTCCGTTCGTCTGACGGTTGCCGCCATCGCTTCGCCGACTACGGACGATTTTGCATCGTTAAACATTTCTTTTAATTCGTTTCTTTTCTTTGCCATTATCTGTCCTCCGGTAATGCCAAGTCATAAGCGTTTAATGCCGTCATAACGTAGTAACGAAGTGCATCTGGTGCATGGTCGTTTGTCTTGAGCGGCTTTTCTTCACCATTCTGTGCTGCTTTTTCATCCCAGACATATAACTCTAATTCGCCAATCAATCCAGTGCATGATTCATGGATTTTCACACGATTTAAGGCGAACAGTGACGCAAGTCGTCTGATTCCTGGCATTACGTCATTCTTGCCTTGTATGACCATAAAACCAGCCATCTTTAGTGCTGTGATGAATGATGATGCAGACGGATCCACGATAATTGTCGATTCACATTCATCAGGTGAACCGGCGAACTCAATCATATCCTGTACATACTGTTCATCAGTCTTTTGACGCATTTGCTTTCGAGAATCCCACCGATATTCACGCATCACATAAACTGTTCCGTGAATAAACGTGCATTCCAAAAATACACACGGGTTTACCGTTCCATAATCGCACGCGATATACTTAACACCCTCTGTATATCCGATTTCGTCCGGCATTTCTTTATAAATCATATCACGGCTAAACGATTCGTATATTACGCCCTCCGCTGCACATCGTAGCCCAAGGATGTACATCATCCGATAGCGTCCCGTGTATTGCGCTTCTAACTCTTTGCGGCGCGCAGGTGACATCGCCAAATTATCGTCAAGCGTGAAATGAAACCGCATGTATCCCGGTGTTTGCTGCTTTTCCCACACATCCAGAAATTGCCGATAGATATAGTGAGATGGAACAGACGGATTGAGCGTCCAAAATATGCGCCTATCACTGGATATTGCTGTTCTTGCCAGTGCTTCGACGATGAATGATTCTGGATGTGTTGCTACTTCGTCTGCATACCACCCACCGGCGGTTAATCCTTTTAGCCTCTTGTAATCACCATCATCATGGGCACCAAAAAGATAAATCGTCTTTTCTCCAAACCGAATGATTGTTGTACCTGATATATCACGTGTTAGCACCGCTTTTTTGAACATCGCCAAAAGCCCGAAATCACCCGCAACGACGTTACGAATAATCGAGCCTAATGTGTTGCCAGACATAACAAACACATTCTCTTTTGACCGAGAAACATACATCATCCATGCGATGATTGAACAAACAGTTTTGCCTGAACGTATTGCGCCCTCCCAAACAGTCATCCACCCCCTGGCATTGAGCGATGCGCGGGCTTTATGTGACAACGGCTTTAATTGCGGGTAATTATTCATCTTTGAACCCCGCTGCGCAATACTGATACGGATCTTCTTTTATCAGATCTGGATCTAAGTCAGTCAGCATCCTTGCCAGTGACTTGTCATATTCAGATTCGCCGCCCATCATCTTGTCCAGCAATTCAACGCATTTGATTATCGCGTTGATTGCTGTTGGTGCCTGTATTTTGTTGTCATCGTCTTTTGACTCTAATTTGTCTTTCGACTTGTCTTTTGTCGCTTTGATTGCCGCCTTGGATATCTCAATTACCCACAAAAGTTCTTTTATCCCGCGTTCACGGCTCCACAGGCTTTTCGAGTGCATTTCTGCATCCAGTCTTTTCTTTTCTGCCTCGTAAAACGCTTTAACCTGCGGCTTGTTTAGAACACGGTTTGCTGATGTACTCGCTTGTGTTGACGGCAGATGAGGCCTTTTAAAACCTATTCTGAACGCCTCTGCCTTTGAGTTTCCATCGCAAAGCGCTGCTATAAAAGCGCGCTCCTCTGCACTAATCTCTTTCATAGCTATATGTTTACCACGGTTTTGCTATTCTGTTTATAAATTGCGTTGCAATTTTGTATAGCTTTTGTTAAATTATGCATAGATTTTGACATGGTTTGTGTATGTTTTTCTTGCTTTTTGTATAGTGTACATGTGGGCTGTAATAAAAGCAAGCATTTATGCTCAAAGTGGCTGTTTCTGTTTGGTATGCGATTCGATAGACCGCCGCTGCCATTTGTTGGCAATAAGTTCAAATGGTGGCGACAATTAAAACCAATGATTGAGGCGTTGCCGGAGCGAGCTATTGTGTTCGATGCGTTTGGCGGTTCGTTTGCCATGTCTAAGCTGATAAAACAATTCCGGGATGATTGTGTGTGTATCTGCAATGATTGTGATATGTACTACCGAAAGCGATTAGATGTTGTTGCAGATACCAACCGTGTATTGGATGAAATGCGTGCAAATGGCGGTTATCGTTGTAATAAAAAGTATGTCAAATATGATCCGGAAATCGAAGGCAAACTAAAAGAAATCGTTGAAACAGGCATTGACAAGATAACATGCGAACGTGCGTTATACGTTGATGGCCACACGGCTAGAGCAGTGTGCCCAACGGTCAATTATGACGAAAATGAATGTGATCATTGGTGTGATGATTTGGTTGTCATCGATGAATGCTTGGATGAACGAAAAGCAAAATATTATTGCAGATCATGTGATTTGATTGTCATGGATCCGCCTTATCTTGTGTCGCCGAAAAGTTGGGGAATTGGTGATTACATCGACAAGACAAAAGACGCTCGTGATTTCTGTAAACGCGTCATCGAACTGAATGAATGTGACGTGTGGCTATTTGATTCACCCGATTCTGATTTAATGCAGTCAGCACAACAGCAATTAGGCGAAATTGTACCGTATGCCGGCAACCGGAACAGGCAAGGTGCCAAAGAGGTCCTGTGCGTGATACAGGCTAAGGCCAAGCAAACACCGATTGATAATCAGACACATCCTGAGACACGAACGGGTAACTTTGAGCAGCATTTACAATTATCGTTGCCGCTATGATAAAAGAAATCGTTAAACTAATCGAATCCATGTGCAATTATCAGCCGGAACGTGTGTTTCGTGATTGGTGCGAGTGCTTTGCAATATCGATACAGGATTCATGCGATTGCTTTAATGTGGATTCCAGGAAAAGGCGCGGCGACAGATACGCAGAAATCACAAGGCAATACACAAAAGACGATGTAGACAAATTCTGTCAGATGTCCGCAATGCTTATGGAAGCGTTTCAACGGGAGCCATTTGAGGATTATCTAGGCACGATTTACATGCAGCTATTTGGCGGGAATAAACATTTGGGGCAATGCTTCACGCCGATTCATTTGTGCAGGGCTTGTGCTGCGGTATCGATTGGCGATCCGACAAGCGAATTGCGAACGCTTGCGGATGATTGCTGCGGAGGAGGCGCAATGCTTATCGCTGCGTGTGAGCATTACCATGCTTGTGGCGTGAACTACCAGAAATTCCTAAAGATTTATGCGGGTGATCTGGATAAATTGTGTGTGCATATGACGTATGTGCAACTGTCTTTGATTGGGGCAAAAGCGGAGGTATTACACCAAGATTCGATTGCCGGAAAAGTCTTTGAAACCTTCATCACGCCGATGTGTTTTATCCAGTGATTACGCCGGTTTGCAAAAAAATCGCACTTTTTTGATTTTTTTTATTTGACACCTTATCCGGATATCTGTATAAGGGAGACATGAACGGCAGGGAACGGCTCCCCGCCGGATTGATGGAGGGAAAGGAAATGGCAGGCAAAAAATCAGTGATGCTTCATGCGATCAAGACAAACCGCTTTTCAGAATGCACATGGATTCTTGAGCAGATTTGGAACCGGCTTCGTAACGGACTGGACGGGATCCACTTTACCAACGCATCTTATCGCGAATGCTGCATCATGCGCGGCTGGTCTGTTTGCTATCCAGACTTGTTTAGCTTCACGTCCACACACGATCTCTGTGATGCGAGCTTCACAAGGAAAGGCATGGAACAGCTTGTGCGGAATCTATACTCAACCGAGCTTGAGGCATACAAAGCCGATTATCCGGCGGTGTGGAATGGAACAGATCTTGACGAGTTCATTTGGGAGATTTGCAAATAATCAACAGCCGGTTGCACTGCAACCGGCATCGATGGAGGGAAAGGAAATGAAGTTTGTGGCATCTGTAACGTTTCGTGCACCATACTATCACCAAGAAAAAGCCTTCGACACCATCCAGGAGGCGAAGGACTTTATCACGTCAGCAAGGATCGGATCCTGTGGTGAGGCTAGACCTGGAGCAGATCGCGTCGAGTGTGCATCCATCCACGGGAGGCTTGACGATTGTGAGCTTTTAGATCCATTGGATCCAGCGTTTGTATATCTTCGGGAGTATGCGAGTCTTTAGCCGCGCTATCGCGCGGCATTTAGAGGAGGATTAAGCAATGAAATTCCGCGATATGAGAGAAATACGAACGACGCCGCTAAAAGATACGGTTAAGTATGCGCTAGTTATCGAGCGCGATAATTTGAGCGCATTAAAGCGGGTTGCAGCCGAAGAGGGCACAAGCGTAAATGAAATTTTACGCGTTCTCGCGGCTAAATTCCTTGAACAGCAAAAAAGCGCCAAAAATGACGGCGCCAGATGAAATTTACAAAAAACGTAAATGTTTATTTGACACAGAACCAATCCTGTGGTAGACAGGAACCATGAACCGGGTAAGCCCGATTCACCTTGACAAAATCTTAAACGGGCAGCCGGCTTGAAACACCGGTTGGCAAACCGTGGAGTTACGAGCCAATATTTGGCCGGGGTCGCTGTGATGTACAACCGTTAAGGTAAAGAGCAGCGAGTGTGAGTAACTCCACACGTTTCAGCCCCGGCCTTTTTTTTACCTTGTTCGACGATTTGAAACCTCGCCGAACTGAAACCAAGGAGAGTTACAATGAAAAAGATTTACAGCGACAACTGTATCGTACATGCATGGATAAACGATCTATTTGATACAGGCTTAATTCCGTCGAAAGTGAATGCAGTCCTATTCGTTGCATCAATCGCAATCGGTATCGTTGGGCTATTCATTTGAGCAATGTTGAACAGAGCGGCAGAACCGCTGCCGCTTGATTGAGTGATGCATCATGGGGATGCACCGAACAACAGGAGGAGTGTGCCATGTTTAAACTAAAATGGGGATGGTATGACGGCGAGTGCGGAAGTGAAGAATTTGACGACAAATTCGACGCAATCGAAGAACTGAATGAATGCAAATATTTCTCGGATGTAGACTATGCCTACATCATGCATAATGACGATTGCATAGCTTCATACGACAAGGTGGAAGATGAATACTGGCGGTTCGTTCGGGAGGGATGATATGACAAATACAAACATGTGCGTTGTGAATCTGCGCGGCATTGTAATGCAGAAATCATTAAACAGTGATGACATGTTCGCATTCCGTTGGGTGACATTCGGTGGCGGATACACGACAATCACAGTCATCCCAAACTCGGTTGAGATACTAGAACAGCTCAACGATTGCCTGCCAAAACAAAACGATTTCGGGAGGATAATCGCCCCGATGATAGAGATTGTTGGGCTGGTAAGCATGCATGACTTTACTCTTGTGCCGGCGAATGTCGTCAAAACGTCAACATTATTGGAGGTGTAATATGACATACACATTGACCTGCTGTTCAGAAGTCAAAGACACAAACGAATACAGCTCACTGAAAGACGCTTTGTATGCTGCATGGCATTTATCAGCAAACACATGTGAGAATGTAAACGTGTGGTGTTCAGACAACGAAACAAGACCGGTTGCGTATGTACATCGCGCCTTTGAGGATCAATTTGGTGGGATTCATAGCCGATGCGCATATCTGATAAACGATTATGGCGGACATGCCGTAAACATTGAAGAGTTGGAGGTTTAGCATGAGGAAGAACAAACCATTCGCCACTTGGTATGAGTTAAAGAAATTAGAGCTCAAACGCGTTTTAAATTCGGCGTTGGCATACGAAAAAGACATAAACTTGCTATGCACCAAGAAGTCAGCGTGCAAAAATTACGAACAGTCTTGTTTTTTCAGACGAGATATTGAAGCCTCAATCGCGTCAAGATGTGCCTATGAAGACATCGCTGTTCACATCAAACAAACACTATTGGATGCATTGAATATGCATTATGCACGAATTATCGCAAGAAGCATAAAATTCGAAGAACGTGAAATCAAATGTCAGAAAAAAGATTATATAGCCTCAGCGTTTTTCGACAGAGACATACAAATCAAAGAAATACACGAAATGTTTGAAAAAGATTTAAAACGTTTAATTCATATTAAGGAGAGCTGATATGTCAACGAGAGCAAACGTTTTACTTTTCGACGAGAATGGCATTTGCCAAAAGCAGTATTACGTCCATTGGGACGGATATCCGGCGTCACTCGGATGCAGGCTGATAGATATCGTCAACAAAGCATATTCGATGAGATTGCATTCGAGACCAGGAAATACCTTTTGCGAGAGAGTGATTCAATTCGCCAACAGGAACCTTCGCGATGACGTTGATGGTTTTCTTGAAGAGGAAGAAATCGACTACCTGCATGGTGATATCGAATATCTGTACACAATCCGGTTCGTTAAGGATAATGACCACCCAAGCAGGACGATGTGTTCGGTCAATGTAATACCAATGCCGTGCAGCGGGAGAGATTCCGATGTGCAGAAAAAATTACACAACACGCCGACAAACGGACTTAACGATGGCTGGCTATTTCTTATTGGCACGCGCATGGCGTTATTTGCGGAGGTATAAGGCGTAAAATGAAATTTACGAAAAAAGAAATTTGTGGTATGTACACGATTGCACAAGCAATCGACATATCCAGTCAGTTCGATGATGATCCAGAATGGGATTTCTGGAAGTACATCATCGATGCAAACAATAGCCTATTTCAGGTTTTGGATTCGCTAAACAGGAGGTGCAATGATCCAAAGAGTAAAAGTGACAATCCGGTGGTCTGATTCGAATGGCGACGTTGTGGGTGCTGTTCGCGAAGCAGATGTGGATTTCCCCGCATGGGGAAAATGGGGCGTAATGCGAAAACAAATCATGGCGTTGTTGGACGACTTGAGCGTAGAGTTTGACGAAAAATCTACATCCAGTGTTGTTACGCTCCGTGACTACATTTCCGACGCGTTCGGACTTGACAACATCATTCAGATCAAAAGCAGGACAAAGGGCAGCTATCTCAATCTTAAGGATGAGAAGCTAAAGGAATTTATCTCGCTATATAAGGAGTTGAAACATGAAAACAACGAAACTGGTATCAAAGACAAGACTGTTTAGGCGCGAACGAAACAATCACCAAATGGTTTTGTCTGCGTCATCAATCAATGCATTCCAGACGTGTCAGCGAATGTTCTTCTATGACAAGGTAAAACACATTCATCCCACTGAAAAAAGTGACGCACTGGATTTCGGATCAGTCGTTCACAAAGGACTTGAATGTATTTTTCGTTGGCTTGCGTTTGAGCAGTCAGAAAAAGAAGTTGTCCGGCAATTCGCATTCCAGGATGCACTGACTGAGGCAGCGGAACGCAGTTTAAGTCAGGAAGATTTGTGCAAGGCAAAGGCATTGCTCGATGCATATATTGATCTGTATTTCGACGAGGATAAAGCACTTTTCGATGTTGTCGAAGTCGAAAAGTGGTTCACCAATGACGTCAGAAGTCCAAAATCAAAATCCGGAGAGTGTTACAAGGTTCAAGGGTACTGGGATGCTGTTATTCGCAATCGAATGACAGATGAATACTGGGTTGTTGAGCATAAGACCGCAGGTGTTGTCACTGATGGATATCTGCAACGGGTAAACATCGATTTGCAGTCAATGATGTACATTGAAGCCGTGAAGCAGAAATATGGAAGTTGTGCGGGCGTTATCTATGACGTTATTAAAAAGCCAAAGCATGATATGCAGACCGGCGAAACAGACGAAGAATTTGAGGCCCGCAAGGCGGCAAGCAAGACTGGACGCGTTAAACGAAAAGTCGGTGAATCATTGACTGAGTTCTACAATCGCGTCCGGGCTGCAGTCGATGATGGATATCTAATCCGCCAGATGGTCACACCGCAACCCGCTATTGCGGAAGAGTTCAAATCTGAGCTGTTTGCAACGTGCAGACAAATCAATCGCACAAAGACGTTCTGCAAATGCACATGCAACTGTCTGAAGTATGGCACTTGCGAATACATGGATTTGTGCTGCAACGCAGGAAACTTATCCGGGCTTGAGGATAAATATTCCACTGACGCACCGTTCTGATGGAGGAAACAATGACAAACGAATTGCAAAGGATGGATGAAGCAATCAACAATCACAATGATATTCACTATTTCGACGGATATTGTTCTGCGCTTTCATCTGTAATACACGTTCTTGTGCATTCATTGAGCGGACGCGGGATGATAGAATGTAAATCCACACTTGCGGCGTTGCGCGAGCGACTTGATAAAGCAGAAACTAGGCACGAAGAGATCCTCGACGATATGTTTAACGACTTTTGTGAAACATCAAAAGCTCACATGGAGAAAATACGATGCATACTTCAGAAATGACAAACTCGCTATTCAAGGCATTGATCGAATCAGCGCCGGAGATATCATCTATCGGCAAATCCAAACAAGCATACGGGTATAAGTATGCGACATTGGATAGTTTGATTGACATGCTCAGAGCTGTGTTGCCTAAGCACGGTCTTTGGTATGTTCAAATGCCGACGCGCCAAAACGGAGTATCGGCATTAACGACAAGAGTTTTCCACACATCGGGAGAATGGATCGAAGACTCTATCGAAATGACAGACACCGAGCTGCAAGGCAAGGCGAACGACACTCAACGCGTCGGCGCGTCGATCACCTACTACCGCAGATACGCATTGAGCGCAATATTTGGAGTCGCCGCAGATGAGGATGTGGATGGGAACATCAACAACATCCGACAACCGGCCAAACCACAACCAAAACCAGAGCAGAAAAAACAAGACCCGCTTGTGTATCTCAAGTCCGACATTAAAGCCAGGACAGACAATGGCGAAGAATACAACGCGGTGTTGAAAGATTATGCTGACATTCTAAAGACAGACGCAATCAAACCGATTGAGTCATTAAACGAAAAGGAATTGACCATAGTGGCAACCGAAATCTTCAAGAGGAGAAGGGCGAATGTTTAATCACATCATCTTAGTTGGGCGCGTGGGAAAGAAACCAGAACTGAAATCGAGCAGCAGCGGCAAGAACTATTGCAAGATGTCTGTCGTCACCGATAGCGGTTATGGTGAGAACAGAACACCAAACTGGCATACAGTCAGCGCGTTTGGAAAGACAGCAGAGAATTGCTGCAAATATCTTGATAAAGGTTCGCTGGTGTTGGTTAGTGGTTCTCTGCAAAACCACAACTACGAAAAGGACGGAAAGAAGTTCCATTCGGTAACAGTGTGCGCCGACAACATTCGATTTCTGTCTGGCGGTAAGAATCAGCCACAACAGGAACAACCGCAGCCAGACACTTCGTTCGATGAAGACGAAAACCCGTTTGAAATTCCGTATTAATATATAGCCGATATATCATCAATATATGACTGATATATGGCGAATATACGGCCAATATATTGATGATATATGGCGAATATATCACGCATATATCGGGCTTATATTTCCACAGGATTGCCAACGAAATCAACGGCGTTTGAAACTGGGATGGCCAAAATGCGAATTTCCGCTATATACTATATATATAATATATTAATAATAAATAATATGATATTATATAGCATATAGCATTAATCAATAAATCAATAATAACAGGAGGGAAAGCATGAATAAATTTCTTATGTCGTCATCATTGTATCAGCAACCAGTCATCTTTGACATACATAATGCAGGAAGCCAACGATGGGGATTTGCCATACTGCGTGAAGCGATATTCATCCGGTTGCTGACGCTATGTGCAGAGGGACAAATCTTTTCCAATTCATCGCACTTAGCAACAGTCACATCACTGCCGGAAGTTCAATGCAACCTTGTGTGGAATGTCTGCATCAATGACGGCGTGCTAAGCAAGGCGGATTGCGGTTATTCAGCGCTCAAATGGCTGCGGAATAACGGCTTTTTGAATGACGCCGAAAAACGCCCCAAAATTGCCCCAAATCGCGCCGAAAAGGGAGAGGCGTATGATTCATCGCCCGCGCCCGAAATCGCGCAAATTGACGCTGTTTTGCCGCAGGAATCGCGTCATCGGGGACGACCCCGAAAAGCACCCCAAACCGCGCCCCAAAATCGTGTCGCCGTTCGCCCAAATTTGTGGCTGTCTGCGGATGAGATTGCGGAACTCAAGCAGAAATATTCAGACTCAGAAATCACATGGATGGCAGATTTCTACTCTGAATGGAAACGAAAGAAAGGTGTCGAGATTTCCATTTCAGATTTCAAAGCATTGAGTGGTTGGGTTGGTGATGCAATGCGACAGAAACGACAACAACAACAACCACAAACTGAACAATTCCCGGACTGGGTTCACGGAGGGACTAATGAACAACAAAGAGGCGGAAACCATGATTAGGTATGCAATGATGCTATACCCATCGTTGCGATTGACAGACCAACAAATCGCATTCACCGCAAATGCATGGTCTGCTGAATTTGAACACGAAACAAAAGAAATCGTTGCTGAAGCGTTCAAACTTGCAAGGATTGAATCGCCACAGTGGATGCCGTCTGTTCCTCAAATACAGTCAGCTATAAACACAATCAAGATGGCATTGCGGACGAAATCAAAGGAACAGGAGTTCAGAGATTCACACTGCGGAAAGTCACAATCGGAATGGGCAGATTGTGACCGTTGGGAGAAATCCGAAAAAGGAAAAGAGACACTAAACGCATTCAGGTCACGACTTCGTGAAATCACAACAGGAGGATGTCATGAGTAACCAAACAATCTACGCAAAGATTGAAGCGAATATCATTAGCCAACTTGAAAATGGAATCATTCCATGGCGAAAGTGTTATCACACTTCCGGCAACAACCTGTCTATTTCGCATCAAACCGGGCAATGTTACGGTTTGCTAAATCAATTCCTGCTGCCGCTTCCCGGCGAATATTGGACGTTTAATCAGGCCAGAAAGGAAGGATATCACGTTCGCAAAGGAGCAAAAAGCAGCAAAATTTATTTCTGGTCTATGATTGAACGCAAACGCGACGATGACGACGACGAGGAGCTAATGCCATTTGCACATGCATATCCGATACTTCGCGAATACAGCGTGTTTCATGAATCAGACATTGAGGGACTTCCCACAAAGCCCCTCAATGCAGAAGAGGAATCGAAACGAATTGAGAGCGCAGAAACAATCGTCTCAAGGTATCTGGATAACAACAAGTGGCTAAACCTGTTTACTTGCGACAGCACCCCATCGTTCAACCCCAGTCACAACTTTATCAAGATGCCGGCAATTAGTCAATTCGATTGCATTGAGGAATATTATTCGGCGTTGTTCCATGAAATGACGCACTCCACCGCAATCCCACTTGAACGGCAAATAAACACATCAAACAAGGAGATGTATGCGAAAGAGGAACTTGTCGCAGAAATTGGCGCCGCATTTCTGTGTGGTCACGCCGGGATAACCGAGGAACAGGTCATTAGCAATAGCGCATCATACTGCCGCAGTTGGTTGCTCGCACTTAAAGATAATATCAAGAATCTTGTGTGGGCTTCATCGCGGGCAGAGACGGCGGTCAACTACATCATCAATAATCGAAAAGGCAAACAGAATGATTCAAATTCAGCAACCGAATAAGGCTTTCACGGCAGAAAAATCAGTTATTGGTGCTGTGATGATTGATGAAACGGTTCTGGGTATCGCAAGAGAAATCGTCTCCGTAGACGATTTCTTTACCGCGACACATCAGCAAATCTTCAAATCAATGTGCGAATTAGCAGACGCCGGCGCGCCAATCAATTTGGCGTCATTGTCTGTCAATCTCGCCAATAATCAGCAGTTCAATAACGATGGCGGCATCCAGTATTTGATTGAATGTTCGCACACGTGCGTTTCTGCGAGCATGATCGAATATGACGCCAAATTAGTCAGGGATGATTCCGTTCGGCGAAAGCTACTGTCATTCAGCGATTCGGTGAAAGCGATAGCCACGCAGAACGTCGCTGACATCGATGCAGTCATTTCTTCACTAAGCACTGAGTTGTTATCATTGAGCGAGACAACAGCAGTAACACCTTGGGTTCCCATTTCCGCATCACTCAAAAGGGTATGCAGTCAAATGTTAGACGATTCAGTTTCCGAAACAATCCCCTCCGGGTTCATTGATTTGGACGCCAAATTGACAGGTTTTAAACCCGGCACATTGACCATCATCGCGGCGCGCCCGGCGATGGGTAAAACCGCGTTTGGGCTTAACATCATGTCGAACATGGCCATTGATGGCGGCATCCCTGTTGCGTTCTTTTCGTTGGAAATGACCGCAGACGAATTGACAAATCGTTTGATTAGCTGTCACGCCAAAGTGAATGGTAACGCAATCAGACAGAAGAAAATGTCTGAGAACGAATACGAGCGATATCTGGATGCAGTAAAGATTATCAATGATGCTAAGGTTTACATCGATGAAACACCGGCGCTTGACATTTCAGTCCTTAGAGATAGGGCGCGGCGAATGTCTGTGCAATACGGCATCAAGGCGCTGATTGTCGACTACCTGCAATTAATGACAAGCGGCAACAAACGGGTTCAGAACCGTGAACAGGAAATCGCAACGATATCACGAGGATTAAAGAATATCGCAAAGGAACTCCACATACCAGTCATTGCTATGGCGCAGTTAAACCGCGCCGTCGAAACGCGCGCAGAGAAAAGACCTGTGCTTTCTGATTTGCGCGAATCCGGCAGCATGGAACAGGATGCGGACGTTGTGATGTTCATTCACCGTGAGGACTACTATCAACCAAACGCAGAACCTACACATGAAGCGGAAGTGATAATCGCAAAGCACAGGAACGGGCCAACTGGCGTTGTGAAACTGCACTGGCAAGGGGAATACACGCTATTTTCCAACGCAGAACATCAGGACGAATATTTTTAGTGACAAACCGTGTGGTTATGTGTATATTTCTATAACCACATAACGCCATAAAGCGTTAGTTATGACAGGAGCATGGGCATGGACGAGACAAAACAAATAACAGAGACAGAAGCCGATCTGATGGTTGAGCGCGTTCTTATGACAAATAGAATTTTTTGGCTTGTTGATGATCTTGAAAAGGCGATTTTGGCATACATCACGCCAATGCTTGATCGTGAAACGGCGCGCAAGTTCAACAATTACGCAAACTACATCGAAAGCATGCGAAAGGAAGTCAAAAAAGAGTTCCAAAATGCATTCATCGACTTGAAAGCAGAAATGAACTTTGACCGCGCGAAGGGCTAAGAACTTGAACAGGAGGATTAAGCATGAGCTGCAAAGAAGTTGACGGAAACGGAAACGTCAAGGTGTTTACGTTTACAGTTAGGTGTTTCATCGGTGACGACGAGTGGCCGTCGATGCGGAGTGATAAACGATTTGTCGATTACACCGACGGTTGGAATTGGGCGCGCCAGAGTGAACAGGGAATCTACGACAACGATCCGGATGCAGGAACCGAAGACGCGTTTGTGTGCAAGATTGATTACGACTACGAATGGATACCTGATGAACAGGTGGAAGAGTATTTACAGGAGGAGTTGAACGATGACTAGATATCGAACCAATGGCGAAATGCGAACATCGCCGATCAAAGACAAAAAGCTGATTCAGATTTCAGTCTCAGGTAAATGCGAAAAAATTCTGCGGAAAGAAGCAGTAGAAAACGACACATCCGTCGCCGAGATAATCAGAACGTTAATCGACGAACATGTGAAAAATTTGAAACCATCAGACGATAACGCCGACAATTCCGGGATTTTCTACAGGATCTACTACGGCATTAAGTCATTCGATTCGAAAGGCATTGAAAAACCTTATGATGAATACACAACCGGTAAGCTCTATGAGACGTTTGATGAGGCCGCCGCAGATCAGAAAGTCTGGTTTGACGGTCAGGTCGAAGAAATGCGCAGCCATCACCCGCGCCGAAGAAAATCAGAGCAGGCGTTCTGCTACATCGATGTCGTCCGCGTTGACGATGACAATCCGGACGGCATGAACATCTACGACGAGCTTGATGATGTCATGGTTAAGAAAATCGACGAGACATACCTAACCATGAATGGTTCAGATCTGTAATTTGAGGTTAAATAAGGAGAACGACAATGGATGAACCTGACGGCGACGATGCGTTCGATTTATGTGATGCAGAGACGCAGGGAAAGCTGAATGCTTCAAGTTTCGAGATGAATGGCCGTGATTTTGATTGACAACGATGTTTTGGTTGGGCGTGTGTCGGTTTGGCACACGCCTTTTTTTTGTCCGATTTGTCCAAAGACATATTTTACGCGCGCGCGTTCTTTATGGCTTACTGACTACCAATCCTGAAATAAGGACAATTCCGGAGAGAATAGACCAGTCTCGATTTTTTGATTTTTTCGCCGTCTTGCTGTAACAGGCGATTGCGCTTTGGGCGGCGCGGTTGTTGGACAGGAGGCAATGCATGAAGAACAAAAAGACCTGTGCGGTCAAATTTCCGCACGTCAAAGGACTGGTTAAAAAGGCCACAAAATTCGGACACCGATGGATACTATCAGCTCCAGATTCTACGGGGAAAATCAAAAACATAACCGTCAAAATTTCGGACAACGATTCCATTGAGGATTTTTACGCAAAAGTGAATGAGGCAAGGGACACACTCATCAAGCGTGAAATCCGCAAGACGTTTCAATCCTGGGTTGAGGAGTATATCATCGTGCGGCAGCTCGCCAAAAATTCGATCTCTGCGCTGCGAATCAATCTGCGTGGTTTCGGATTGAGTAACGCAATGAACCGCGAGCAAGTGAAATCGATCCTGACATCCGGCCTTAAGATTTCGACAATCAAACACAAAATTGGGCAGATAAATTCGTTCTTCTCATGGCTAAACCATAAAGTTCCGGAAATCAAAAATCCCGCCATTGATGTGAAAATAAAGGCAAACATTGAACCGAGAAAACGGACCGCAACCGATGAGGAAATTGCCGCACTGTTGGCCAGAATTAAACGTAGGAAGAATAAGGAATATCTGCTGTTTGCTCTGTTGCTAATCCACACTGGAGCAAGAGTGTCTACCATTTGTGAACTCAAAGCATCCGACATGACCAACGACAATCATTTGCGGCTGTACAACGTCAAATCCAAAAAGACGTATGATTACCTAATACCGATAACAGATGAGGAGACATTATCCTTATGGCGTGAAGTTACAGAGGACGGGAAACTGTGGCATCAGCCTACAGAAGTCTTGTATCGCAAACTGAAAAAGCTAATGGAAAGGATGTTTGAGCCAGACGAAACCGGCGAGCGTCTATCTGTTCACAGTTTGCGTCACACGTTCGCATCCAAAGCAATAAGATCCGGGTTACCGATTGAGGTTGTATCAAAGCTCTTAGACCACAAATCGGTCTCAACAACGCTTGCTGTATATGCAAGATTTTCTCAAAACCAGATTGATGATGCTGTATTAAAAATAAATAGAAATAATTGTTGACATTGAGGCTATTTGTGCTAATACCAGTGTTACATCAAACGGAAGCCCACCTAGATTTCTCTGCGAAATGGAAGATGGGGCTTCTGTGTTTCGGTTCATGCCCGAAATTTGATGTATTGCTCAACTCCTGTTGAAGCGACAATCCGCCGAGACCACGACGCGCCCATGTTCAGTCTCGGCTTTTTTATTACCTCAAATAACCCATAATTTCTTTGATTGCTGCATCACATCCGTTGCACACGACTGACTTATAGCCTGTTTCATTGAGCAGCTCTATACAGCCTTTTTGGGCATCAGATACGCGTCCACCTTTTGGCTTTTTCATTTCAATGAACAGTCCGTGAAATTCGCCTCGGGGAACTGCCAGAAATAGGTCTGGAACGCCTGCCCGGACGCCCTCTTTTTTCATTCTGGCGGCAACGATAATGTTTCGTTCTCCGCCGTTTGGAATGGCAAAAAGCAGTTGTTCGGGAATTCCGAACTGCTGGTGTGCAAGTGCCCACCATTGCATGAGAAGCACTTGCTCTGCATGTTCAATCGATTTCATTGTCTAGCCCAGATGACTTTAAAACATCGTCAAAATAAACCCAGTCAATGCCAGAAATAATCGAACCAATCTCATCTACACGGTAATCATCAAACTCGTTAGAATCCACAAATTCAAACCTGCCATTGATGAACATGCACAGATGATACTCGTATGGATGGAAATTTTTGCGTCCATACGTGAAGTGCGCGATTCGGACAAGAAGCAGCGTGTCTTCTTTGATTGCATCATTTGAGATTCCACGAGCATCATTCCATTTCATATTGCACCTCCCTTCACCGCAGAAAATATCTCTTGCTTGTACAGAACAACGTCGCCATCATCTGAGAGACTTCGAGGACCAACAAGCACCAAATCCATAGCAACACAGCCACGGTCTGATAGGTATTCACCTACGAACGCCAGCGCCTTGTCGTAGTCGTCAAACCAGTTGTCGGTCGCCGCACCTTCGGGGCGTTTCGCGGTTATCACTCTGTACTTAATCTTATATGGGCTCATTTTGTCGTCCTATATCATAATGTCAATGATCTTTGCTTTGCACAGAACAGTATCATCGCCATTATCTATGATATCAGCCGGGCCGACAATGGCTGCCTCAATTCTACGAAGCCCGTGTTTGTTTTTGAATTCATCAAGTGAGTCAATAGCAGATTGATAATCATCGAACCACGTTTCAATCTCACGCCCACCGCCACTGACGTAAACACGATATTTAATCTTGTATGGGCTCATTTCGACACCTCTTTAACCTTCCTCGTCGCTTTTTCATTTCCTTTTCTTGTTCAGCGACAAGCTCCTTGTCTTCGTATTTGTCGTAAAATTCATCGTCAAATTCGTCAAATCCGTTTGGTTCTGGCCAAACCTTTTCTGCCTTCAACGTTTGCTTCATGATCCAGAATTTAACGTCATCACGTCCTTTGATTGTCTTTCGACGTTTCAATCCATTGATTGATTGCTTTGCGCCTTCCAGTGTTTCGCACGCGTCACAACACATTGTACCGCATTGTCCATACTTATAGCACGCATAATATCTTATGACCGTTCCGTCAAAATCAATTCCCAGTTGCATTATTTTTCTCCTTTCTGTTTTACACTAATTTAAGTTTGTGGTTTAGCAGTTTATGCAGAATCACACGCTTTGCGTTAAAACCGATTGCCTTTCCCGCGTTCCGTAAAAAGGTGCGGCAATCATGCAATCGCTCGCCCTTGCCGTTAATTTTTGGTGCAAACAACGACATGCTTGCGTTCTCTCCATTTGCAAGGTGTGTTATGCAATTCACAATTCTTTCATCCGTTTCAAGGTAATCAGAAACCATTGGCTTAAGATCGTTAGGTATATCTAAAAGCACAAGTCCAAATCTATCTTTAAAAATAATGGAAATATGCAAAACCTCCCTCATTCTGAAATCAATAGACAAATCACCGATAAAGGTTGCTGGGATACCAAAGAAAACAACCATGTATCCAATAAGCCTTTCTCGTGGTCGCAATGTGTCAAAATGTCTCAAATATGCGTTTGCAACAAAAATACGTTCTTCTTCGGTAAATTCACGCATTGGTTTGTTTTCCAACGATTCAAACGTAATTTCCATCACTCATCCTCCAACATGTTTAAGTTTCACAAACTTCAACCTGTAGATCCGAAACCGCCACTGCCCCTATCGGTCTCTTCGAGGCTGTCTCTTTTTTCAAACGCTGCCCTGTGGCATTTGATTAACATGCCTTGTGCAATCCTTTGTCCGGCCTGTATCGAAATCGGTTCATCGCCTAAATAAAGCAATGGAACCTTGATTTCCCCGCGATAATCGGAATCAATCACGCCGACAGAGTTGGGGATTATAAGCCGTTTCAGCCCAAGAGATGAGCGAGCGAAAACGAGCATCGCCCATCCTTCCGGAATTTCACATCTCAGCCCAGAGCCAACGACGTGCAGCTCATTTGGTCGAAATGTGTAATCCTCAGCCGATTGAATATCGAAACAGGCTGCACCGTCTGTCATGTATTGTGGTGTATAGTCGGCGAGGAAGCCGACTATAATTTCATTTCGTTTTTCCATCTGATCGCTTCCTGTTTTCATGCTTTCGTTCTGCTTCATCAAGCATCTTGTCAAGATGCCATCTCAAATCACGAATATCACGAGCCGCGTTTGAAATACATTCAAATCTCTCTGCGTCCAAACTAAAACCTGAACAACCCATAATCCCAAGTGCCGGACGCAATTGATCGTCCAATTCGTATAACAGATACATAATTATAGATAGTTTTGCGTGTGTCCAAACAACATTCTCTCGCCAACTGTGGTATTCGCTCATCTGTTTTTCTCCTCTCGTCTTCGCAAAGCCATTTGAATGGAAAAATCAAAATCTGATTCGTCTGAATGTGGGCAAATGCCAACCCATTCACAGTATTTCCAGCCGACACAACACGTTCCCGTCCTGCATATCAGGTAATTTCGATATGAATCGAACTGTTGTAATTCCCTGTCGTCATTTTGTGCATCGAAGCTAATCGTTTCCGTATTCATACCCCATAAACCGTCTCACGCAATCGTAAGAACAGTATTTGCGCATTTGATTATCAAGGTAGAATCCGTCCTCGTTGTTTAATTTCTTGCAACACCATGCGCACGTGTCATGATCGCAAGAATTATACATGTATTTGTCTCGAAAGCACTTACCGCACAGATATGAATCAGCGAACGTGCCGTCTGATTTCTCATAGTGTTTGTGCATGGTTGCCGGATTGTCACAGTTGTCACACTTCATAACTCACTTCTCCTGTTGCTTTGAGCGTTATTTCACGTTCCGTTTAATCATCGATAGATTCATCGTCATACGGATCAAGGCAAAAATCCCATCCAGTCGCATTGAAATCATTTGTGTGCTCATTCTCCAACTCGTGCTCAATTGGTGCCTTGTTTGCGTCGCAACGACCGGTATACATACCAAAACTTTTAACGTTATCGCTCCACTCAGCGTCATACCGACGGTGTATGCAATCCCTCACACACTCTATAAAATAAAATCGTTTTAAACGCCCATTTTCTTTATCTGAAATTGTCTCTTGTAACATGCAAAAACCATGTACAAGCGTTGAAATCAGAATGCTAAACTGTGATGCGGTCATATTCTCTCCTTTCATGTATGAACGTTACTTCACGTTCTGTTTGTACTCAGCATCCCATTCGTGCGACTTCGCAACGATTTCTGAGATGTGCTGTTTAAATTCCTGCCATTTCTGATTGCCAGAAATCTTGTAATACTCGTTAATATCGTCACCAACTAAAGGACGTGGACAGCATTTGTGTGTTATGTCGTAATGTCTTATTACATGATTGATATCAATGTCGTATCGCCTCATTAGATATGCAATCAACCATGCAGCTCTGTCCAATGTTCGTTCGTCGATATACCAATCACAATCTTTAACCGACATCGACTTTTTGTTGATCTTATTGTCCATCAAATCGATTCCGATCGAATTGTAATTTGTTGCAGCGCAATAAACCTGTTTGTCCTTAATCGAACAATGCCATGCAGCCATTGAACAGGGAACAATCGACACTGTGTCATTGATTGACACTGCGTAGTGTGCTGATTTGGCCTCGTTTGTCCGGTTGTAATAATCGTAGCACCACCATGCGTTGCATCCCGGCGCAACGGGATAGTGACAAACGATCCACTCTATTTTATTGCCTTTTCGGCTGCCGTAATGAAATGGCATAATTTAATCCTCAACAATCCCGTTTATGGTGCAAGTTTATTTGTTTCTGTCTCTAACATATTTTGTCCACTCACTGTAAAGCCAGTTATGTTCTCTTGCATACTGACGCATTGAAAGCAACAACCCTTTTATCTTTTCCACGCGCGCGCCATTTTTTTTTCATCCGCCTATATAATGATCTATTCTCATCATAGATAAGCCAAAAAAGGTTTTGTTCTGCTTTGAGCTCAAAAGGCACGTTCGGATCTTCCCACAAATTGTATTGGTTGTTTTGCATGTCACCCTCCCTTTGCCCTCACCTTGTCCAGGCGTTCGCCGACTGGCACCGGCGGATATTCGTCTTGAACGTTTGTGTTCATCCCGTCCAGAAATGACGATCTAACGATAAGTGTAACAACGGCGCTATCTGGTAATTTGTCTATAACAGCACGCATTTTTGACGCTTTAAGGCGTAGATTTGTGTATTTTCCGGCGTAAACGCGTTTATTCAATTTCTGCTCTAAATCGCTCGCCCATCTGCAATTATCCGGACAATATCCGCGATCAACATCGATCCTATCGATCGACAATTCCGGATCATACCCGTGTTCCCATGCCCAATCATAGAATTTGATAAAATCCAAGCGCCAATCGTCACAAACAGTTATTCCGCGCGCTCCATAGTCTTTATAGTCCTTTTGCGCTGGATCTGAGCACCTGCGGCACATGCCTTTCCAAATGTCATATAACCGTGTCCCAGACAAACCGCCGAGCCGTTTTCTTTTTGATGTGCTATTCTTATATTCTGCCTGGCTTGCTCCTTTCGTTATATAGAATTCTTCGTCAAAATCTTGTTTTTGTTTCAGATCGTTTGTGAAAAAACAATTATCTGGACACCACGGCTTGTGATTGTCATGCCTTGCAATGAATTTATCATCATCCGCGCCAACAGTATAACCGGCGCTCAAGCGAGCCCACAAAGCAAACGTGCCAAATTCGCGAAACATGCTATCAACAGGCATGAGTTCTTTTGATAGTTTCAGTTTTCTCAAAAAGTCACCCTCACGTTTTGCACGTTTGATCATGTCACGCCACACAACGTACAATGCGGTTCGTTTGAGTTCTTCGGCTCGACCGTTCTTTTGCCCGCGCATATATTTAAGCCCATAAAAAAAGCGGTGGCAGTTATTAAACATCCGCTCACTGGATGATCGCATAATCTTGGTTTTGTACAAAAAGCGCCACCGCCTGAATCTATATATACATGATTACATCCTGTTGTGCAATACTTTTAATAATAATTTTCTTGGCGAAATGACATGGTTATTCTTCATTCTTATAAACAGTGGGGCATCCAAAATCAAAGGCCATCTGATCAAGCCACGAACTCTTGCAAACCTTTATTAGCTTGTAATAATATTTACGTTTTTTTCCAATATTGTTCGCAACAAGTTGTTCAAACCGCGCTTTCGCATCCTTTAGATTATGATACGATCCGCACCATTTCCAACTGCCAACCAAACAATCCGTGGACCTTAAAATCTCATAGCCGGGGTGTTCGTTGTCAATATAAACTGAAATCGATTCCACATCACTCATGTTGCCAATTCCTCCTAAAATTCAAACTTCTTTTGCGAGTCTTCGAGCGGTATGTGCGACAGTATTTCGTCATGCGTTTTCTTGAGCATTTCAAGCTCCTGGTCACGAACGACGGCTTTTACTTCCTCGCCATCTTTGCACAGGTTCAATGCTTCTACAAACTCGCCAGACGTATCAAACCCATGCCGCTTTGACAGGTCTTTTGTTCGTTTCGCCATACCCTCGGCAAGTATCGAGTTGATGACACCATCGACATTTAGTGTTTCCGCATCACCTGCGTTTGTAATCACATCCAACATCATTGCGTACTTTATCAACGCATCAAGCATCAGGTTGTTTGCGGTTGTGATTCTGAATGTACAGTCCCCAAATGTGATATTGTCGGTCTCGTTGCAAGTCATTTGTTATCCTCCCAAATAGAACGGTTTGCGTTCAACCTTTTCTTTTCTGTCCAAAACATCAATCGGAACCAGATAAACATCTTTGTCAATCACCTTGATCTCAAAGTAATCGAACCGCTCCGACCAATCGTTGATTTTTGTCGCGAGTTTCACCTGAGCGGATGAATTGACAACACCATCACGATAAAGATTAGTCAGACGTTTTACTAAATCGCTGATAGTCATCGCGCAACCTCAATACCTTTTGATGAAGACCAATAGCTTCTTTGGTTGGTTGTTTTGATCTTATGTAATTGTGACCGCCCATGTTATACGCAACGATTACATCTTTAAACGATTTGAACTCGGATTGCAAGCGTTTTATGTAGTTTGCGGCTGATTTTGTGGCGCAAACCAAATCATGTGGATTGTTGCATCCATACTTTCTCGCCGTCCTAGGCATAAGCTGCCAGAATCCTTGCGCGCCTTTGTCAGATTCAGCTTTTGGTGTACATCTGGATTCAGCAACCATCAAAAAGTAGTAATCCGGCGAAACGCCATAATCGACAAGTATCTTCTGGACCTGTTCACGATATGGTTCGCATCTTTCCAACCATGATTCTTGTGCAAAGCATACGAACGGAAACAGAGTAACAATAAGTATCAGTATGTATCTCATAGCAAACAAAAAAAGCGACTGCCACCCGACCGACAAAGAGTGGCAATCGCTTGTTTGCCATTGTTGGAGGATGGCAAAGTTAAAGACGGCACCGCGAACATGATGCTCACTTGAATGTGCGCGATTTTTGGTTGTCTCTCCAAAATATCTTGTGCCGTCTATAGTCGGTCACGGATTCGAACCGTCTTGTCTGATGAAAGATTCGGGGTCTTTAATAAACTCAAACAATTTCCATTTACCGACTGCCTACGCCAGATTGTGATGGTTCGAACTCACTCCCCCTGGTTGATGTCATCGCTCCAGGTGCTCTCCCGATCGAGCTCAATCTGGCTGATGCCGACTTCGTGGCATTCGAGTATCCGTCGGCAAAAACCCGGCAGGTTGTGTGCGCTCTGCCGGGGCTTGTTTGATCGTTTCGGCCCAAACAACAAAACCGTTGGCTCCACGCAGGGAGCGCGTCACATCGCCTCGTGACAAAGGCCAATCCCCAACGCACAATGAGAATCAGAATGTGTATATTGATAGCTCAAACAATACAAAGTGTCAATACTATCCATCATCGACAACTTCAAAATATTCACGCAGCGCGTCTATCTTTGCTGCACACGTTTCCCATGCGGACAGAACTTGACTGGTAAATATAGCCAAATCTTCATTCGTTTCGAGCTTACTTGCCATCGGTTTTTCGCATGGACTCAGCAACGATTCTGGCGGCCTCTCTCTCTGCGTCACCGTAACAATACTCGGCGAACACGTCCTGCACGCCTGTAGGAAGTTCGCACTGCAGCCAATCAGTAGGCAGATCATGTATTTCTTCAATTCGTTTCCCATGTGATTCATACGCCTTTTCGATTGCCGTAAACGCCTGCTTCAAAACATCGTCATATTTGGCCATATTTTCGTTTAGCCGCGCGTTTTCGGCCACGGCTATATCCAAATCCGCCTTTGCCGCGAACGCCTCGTTTTCGGCCTTTTTGACGGCCTTTTGTGCCGCCTTTTCCGAACACTGGACGAAAGCCAAACTGCCGACGAAACAAATCAATCCGTATGCCACAATGATGATGATGTGTTTAATTTGCATCGTTCGCCACCTTGCCTGCCAGTTCGTCTGCCCAATTCTCAGGATATTTCGAGTGATACCAATCGTTATCTTTGTGTAAAATCCGTTTGATAGACACAAGGATTACAGACGGGACAGCAACGACAATCAAATACAACGGCCCCAACAACAGCGACTGAACACTATGCCCCGTCTCATGTTTCAAATTCGCATCCGTAACACGAAACGGCGTAACGATAATCGGCCCCAACGAAAAGCAGAATGGTGCATTCCGCTTCAAATTCAAACACAGTTCCCACACGGACAGATTGCCGTTCTTGAATGGAATGAATGCCTTGTCACGGGCAAATACCAACGCAAATAGCATGACAATCGCCGCAACGAATAGCTGTGGCAACTGCCATATATCCAGGACAACTGACAACAAATTGAATGATGTGTAGTCGATTTTCATTTGTTTTTCGGCACATTAAGGGCAATCAGTTTGTCTATCACGTCTTCATTCTGCAATCGGATTGCATCATCGTTTTCGACGCATGCCATGAGATATTTACCGGCAATCGAATTGCGATTGTTAAGGTAAACCGCCATCGAGAAGCGCAACGCATCATAGAGCTTTTGCAGCTTGTCGGCATGTTGCTCTTTCATCTGGCGAAGAACAATCTGCCCTTGCAGAAATATGAGAATGTTTACGACTTTCCAACCAAACGTGTTTTCCATTACACACCCATCCTGCTAATGATTGGTTTATTCCGCATGAGTTTCAAATCGTGATATATTTCTTTCGCCTGCTCATAGATTTCCGGAGGCGTCAAGTCGATGCTCGCGTTGATTTCTTTAACGAAGGTGTACCGCTGAAAGTCTGCGATGAACGCGTCAAGCTCCATTTTGAGTGCAGTCAGATAATCAATCGGAATATCTTTTTCGCAATCACGGCCACGTTTTTCGATTCTCTGTTTCGCAACATGAGGCGGGCAATTCAGATAAACGACCAATGACGGATACATCACCTCACGGCTCATGTTTGCGAACAAAGATGAATAGACCTCAACTTCGGTTTCGCACAATGTACCGTCTTTGCGCAGCATTTCGACAAAACATGAATCACCAAAAAGGGAACTGTCCTGAACCGACGAAATACCCATGAACGCAGCATCCTGCGCAAGTTTTTGCTGCTCAAATCGTCGATTCAGCATGTAAACCTGCATCGAGAATGCGTATCGTTGTGGGTTCTTGTAATACAACGGCAAAAGAGGATTGCTTTCAACCGGCTCATAAAGGCCCAAACAGTCACCCTCTTCGTGGTCAATTACTTCCTGTAACGCTCTTGCCAATGTGGATTTTCCGGCACCGATGCAGCCCAACACGCAAATGTGATATCCGCACCGTTCAATTCCTTTTGATAAGCACGACTCCTGCACGCCCATTTCGATTCTCCCTATTTGCAAATCTTGTCTACATACTCTTTATCGAGTAAGTCAAATCCGCTTTCCTGTAACGTTGTGATGCTTTCATCGAGTGCCTTTGGTGACGAAACCTTTATTGAGATATCGCCTTTCTTCGCCTCGATTTGAGCGCCTTTCAACCAACCATTTGCAAATGCCTTTTCGATTGTCCTTAATAACACATAACCACCGGCAATGACAAGCGCGCCGACCATCATTATTTTCCTGGCATCATCCGAAATCATCTGGAAATCAATAACAACGCCAATAAGCAATGCCAGAACGACGACGACGACACACCAACGATAAGATATATACTTTGGAAACCACTTGTCCATGATTGGCACCCCCACGCCAAAAATCAGAATGAACGCCACAATGATAGTCGTTGCCCAGAATGGAGAAATCATTTGAACTCCTTATTCGACACGCTGCAGAAGCGCAAGACAACCTTGTGCACCTGACACCAGAATAGTGCTAAGGCACGCATACTTTCCAGACGGCAAATCCGAATCAACACTTCCCATCTGGTCAGGAACTCCACCCACCGTAAGCGAACCGTCATCGAAAATAACACCAATCTTTGGGGCGGGATTGAAATCGGTTGTCTGAATTATTTCCCCCGCATTTTTCCTGATAGACGGAGACTGTTTTCCGATATATGCCAATACAATACCACCAATAGGAACCACAAGGTTGTTACTGTTGTCTTTATACGAAGCGAGGCCAACCAATCCGTTACCAACTGTCATCTTGCCAGATATTGCCAAATTTCCAGTGTCGGCATTCAAAACGCCAGTTGTCACACCAGACGAGTTTGATACGTTCAAACCGGAAGTACTCAACTCAGTCTTTAGATGATCTGAACTGTCAAAGACACGAACAGAATCATCTTTAACAACAAGCGTGGAAAGCGATGTAATCACATCGTTCGATGTTAGTCCTAAATCGGCGGTTACATTTCCATTAAAAGACGCATTCCCATTAAATGTAGCTCCCCCAGAGACAGACAAAGAACCATCGATGACAACGTCATACAGATCAGCTTCCGAACCAACCTCGTTGCAGTAAAAATTGCCTCCATTGATCTCGATAGTTCCAGTGCATTTAATGTCACCGGAAACATAAAACACCGTTCTATCCGCCCCAGAATCCGGCCACTCGACACGAAGCCAAATTTCAGTCGTGTTATTGTCTCCGGGATACTGAATTTGTTGAAGCGTTACATATCCATCAGAATCAACGTTTGAACCGTTTATAGTCAGCATGTTGCTGATCGTGGCATTGCGTACATTCTGAATGTCTACAATATTCGCATCGCTAACAGTATCCGCCGAGTTATTCACGAAGACAGAAACGTTGTGGCTTGTCGATTCGTTTACAAAAGCAATCTCACCTGAATGGAGCGCATAACCATCAACGAACAACGAATCCAACGCTCCAGAAAAGACAACCCGTGAAGATGTTATCGCAAGCGTTCCGCCTCTTGTCGCATAAGGCAGGATGCTCAATTCTGCGCCGGACACACCAAACCGAATCCCATACGGATCGTCTTCCGATTCGAAGTAAACATCATTTTCGTACGTCGTTATATCTTTGAAATATTTGTTGCCGTAGATTGTTTGGTCTTCTCCAGTCGTTGCAAGGCCTTCTTTGTGCGTTGTGACGGTTCGTTCCTTGA